>VOFB01003816.1_pt1 | contig 35750 bp, 55 predicted proteins | sample 5384141 | NCBI WGS metagenome assembly VOFB01 (sample SAMN12384721, study PRJNA508395) | human gut metagenome | isolation source: healthy gut A | host: Homo sapiens | reverse complement strand
AAGTATGTGAGGAGAAAAAAATATGAAATTCGCCAGCTCAGCCAATCCGTTCAGAACAGGAACTGAAAGATTTTATGAACTTTTTTACGAACAGGGTACAATATCATCCGAGAAATCAACTCATGATTAAATGGGGCTGAATACCGCATTAAGGATTTCGGATCTTCTTTCTTTAGCAGTGGAAGCAGGCATATGACTTTAGAAAACCGAGCGTAAGAGAACATCTGCTTCACTTTGCGGAGGCAAAGACCGGAAAGCATCGAATATTTATCTGAATGAAAAAATAACTTGTCCAGTTTACAAAAATATTATCGCTTTTAGCGCATCCGGACGCAGTTTTAAATCAGTGGGGATGCGTATCTTTCTGTGGAAAAGACGATCCAATCTCAAGGGTACAGGCTTGCGGATTATCCGCAAGGCGGGCAGAAAACAGCGGTCTAAGCGGGTGATAAGCCCATTCCTTACGGAAAACATTTGGATATTATGCGTGGAAGCAGGAGTTCCACCGGTACTTCTCATGGAGATTTATCATCATTCCTCTTTGACATCACTCAACGTTATCTTGGGATCGGCGGGATGACAGGGATGAGGTTTTCCGCAAATCTGTTTATAAGGGACAGGATTTTCCTTCCAATAATAAAATATCAAATCAATATCATTGAACAATATGGTTCCATTTCCGAACGCAAAACAGGCAACACAACATACAATGTAAGTTACCAGTATCTGGGATGGAGTACCCGTTTTAATATACGCAGTATTTATGGAAAATACAAAGCCACATGGAGGTTCACAATGCTTAAATTATCTTTTAAAACCGGGAGAATACATTGATATAGGAGAAAATATCCGTGTCGTTTTTCCGGTGGTTCTGCAAATAACATTCATCTTCTTGTAGACGCACCACGCGAATACAATATTGTGCGCAGTAATTCCATGAAGCAGAAGGACAAAAAAAGAATACTATCGTGAGCAGACAATCTCTGAGGAAGCAAAGCGTGAGATTGCAGGAATCTTAATGCGTGAGAAGCACGCGCAGCTTCTGAATAACGGACAGACCGGCTGCAAAAAAGCCATTTACACAGTCAGCCACAGACGGTAATAATGCCATGCTAACCTGAGGGGCGTGGTTTATTCTGAGGCACTGTTAAAATCTATTTTTCAAGGGAAAAGGGAATGGAATCCCGAAAATAAAAAATTATTTTAGCAGCAGAAAGACCACAACACACGGAGGTAAAAAATTATGGTAGTACAACACAACATCACGGGCAATGAATGCCAACAGAATGTTAAACATCACAACAGGACAGCAGGCAAAATCCAAGAAAAGTTATCTTCTGGTTACAGAATCAACCGTGCGACAGATGATGCAGCAGGATTAACAATTTCTGAGAAAATGAGAAAAAACAGATCCGTGGTCTTGACCAGACTTCCACAAAACGCACAGGACGGTGTGTCCGCCAGTTCAGACAGCAGAAGGTGCTTTAACAGAAGTACATTCTATGTTACAGAGAATGAACGAGTTAGCAGTTCAGTCTGCGAATGGAACAAATGCACAGTCTGATAGGGATGCAATTCAGGCAGAGATTACGCAGTTAACAACCGAAATTAATCGTGTATCTGAAACAACAAAGTTTAATGAAACTTATCTGTTAAAAGGAGATACCAAAGAACGAAAGACGTTTATTTTGGAACATCAAGATATGGAATTAAAGATAATGTCACATTATATGATGCTAACAAAACACAGTTAGATGAAAATACGTTAAAGATACCTTGGCAAAGGGCGAAAAGTGTATAAGGATCAAAATGCAACCCAATTAGCCAAAAAGGTGTTGACTATGCGTATGTAAAAAAATTTTATGATGCTAATGGAAAAGAAGTTTCAGCAGAAAAGGCTGCAACGGGTGGTGCAAAGAAAGTGTATGGCGATAAAAAATGCGCAGATTAAAAATTTTGATGATGGAACAGATTTAGTAACCAACAAATATGTTACAAAGGACTCTGTAAATGATGACTTAGTATTTAATCTTCATGTGGTGTGCAGATTCAGAAATAAATAACAAGATTTCAATTACCATTGAAGAAATGAGTTCAAAAGGATTAGGTGTGGAAGGACTGAAAGTTGATACCGAAGATGATGCTACAGTATCAATTGACACAATTTCAGCAGCAATCCAGAAAGTTTCTTCCCAGCGTTCTGCTCTCGGTGCTGTTCAGAACAGATTAGAGCATACGATCGACAACTTAGATAACGTTGTTGAGAATACAACAGCAGCTGAATCCGTATCCGTGATACAGATATGGCTGAAGAGATGGTTAACTACAGCAAGAACAACATTCTTGCACAGGCAGGTCAGTCTATGCTTGCACAGGCAAACCAGTCTACACAGGGTGCTCTTTTTCTCTGTTACAGTAATCATAGATACCATAACACAAACAACAACAAAAAGCCTGGTCGCATCAGCGGTCAGGCTTTTTTGTCGTTGGTGCGCCCGGCGTCGCACGTTTCTAAGTATGAAGGACATGCCGTCAGTCATAGTAGAGATTCAAATATTTTCTTGTAAAATAAGTGAGATTTCGATAACCAATAAACGAGCAAATTTCTGTGTTTGCTTTTTTCTGTTATACAAAAATCCAAGACTGCGTGTAGGATGTCCTGGATTTATCTTGATCACTAACTTGGTCACAATCTTGGTCACTGACTAAGTCTTTCTGACTAAGATGGTAATTCACATTTTTCAAAATAACTCTGAAATCTGTTGCTGTCGAGAAGAATTCAGGTTTATATATTTCTGAATATCCTGGTAATTTTTCAGTTTCACTGACGATTTTGCGTAGGCCACTTCCACGGCGTTCCATGTACTTCATGCGGTGGAACAGGTCAGCAATCACAGGGTTTCGTCGCATCGAACGGATACTGTAAATATCGTATTCCTGAATTGAGCCGCCGCCAAACATACCGCCCGGAGATGTGATTTCCACCCGATCATCAAACATATCAATATGGATTTCGCTGCCAAGCACAATATAATCACGATGGATAAGCGCATTAACAAGAGCCTCTGTCACAGCTCGTTCAGCATAATCCGGCTTGTCTACACGATACTGTGCCTTTTTGACAAAACGGACTTTGGAATTATTGCGAATAAATTCACTGCCGCTGTTCAGTAGATAAATCAGATTTCCTTCGTATTCTTTATCGTCCAGCGCATCATCAAAGATAGAGCCTTTTTCCAAGCCATTCCATCGGGTACAGAACATACGGGAGTTATAAACTGTGTGCTGATCGGTCATGAGCTTTCCGGCATTGGTCAAGACCCCATTTTTGTCAGCCAAACCGAAGGAAACATAATCGGATGGCTCAAAGCGGAGGCCGGTTCGTTCCAGATAGGTTGCCTCCAGGAGTGTGAAGCTGTAATCCTTTTTTACCGCATCTGTTGTTAGGGTATCAAAGGACTGATTGGTTCCCTTTAAGATCAATTCATTCACAATGTAATCAGGGGCAATTACGCTTTCATTTCCAACACGGATATATGCTTCCATCACGCCGTCAGCCTTGTAATAATATGGGGTGCTACGGCCGGGAGAAACCTCCAGAGCTAATAGATTTTTACCATCTTCCTGTAATGGTTTTAAGATAAACTGAGGTAATGGTGTGATTCGTTCTTTAATTAAGCGGCTGATCGCCTCAGCATCCTTTTTTGAACATCGGACAAGCCGATAGGCTTCCGGTCATCAGAGACCCCGAAAAACAGAGTGCCGCCGATTCCATTGGAAAAGGCACTGACACTTTTTAACCAGCTTTTGGGTTTCTTTATTTCAAGTGCAACTTTGAAATCACATTCGGTTGCTTCAGCAATGAGCTGTTCTATCATAAAATCCCTCCTTTGAGGTATTGGTAGTTTCTTATATTATACCCATAAGGAGAGTTTATTTCAACGATAGGCACAAAGAGTTCAGAGAAAATATTTTGAGAGGATGGCGGTAGACACCGCCTCCTGCTCGTTGGGATCCCCACATAAAACAGGTTGCTTTTGCAGGGCTATGTATGTATGCATATCATTATCTATCCAAAGGACAGATAATGATATTATTAAGTTCAGAAACATGACACAGGTCAAAATGACAATATAGGTAATTGCAAAACTTATAGAAAACATAATTAAATTGTGGAAAATAAGATAAAATGAAATATCCACTTGTCAAACAGGGCAAATTCATGTAATGTAGTAATTGCGATGAATTTTCACGAATAAAATCCGTCATATTTTTTGAAATGAAATACTAAAAATTGAATTTATGATCTCAAATATTGCAAGTTTTGAAATCAGAATATTCAATATGGTCAAGTGTACGCACTACACGGACAAGAAGAAAGGTTTTTTCGTATGGATTTATTTGATTATATGAGAGAACAGAACAGAGAAAAGGAATCGCCGTTAGCTTCCAGACTTCGTCCAGCGACGCTGGATGAGATGGTAGGGGCAGCAGCATATCATCGGAAAAGACAAGCTGCTTTACCGTGCGATCAAGGCTGACAAGTTGAGTTCCATCATTTTTTACGGGCCGCCGGGAACGGGAAAACGACTTTGGCAAAGGTCATTGCCAATACCACAAGTGCTGAGTTCCTTCAGATCAATGCAACTTCCGCCGGGAAAAAGACATGGAGGATGTCATTGCGCAGGCGAAGAACAATCAGGGCATGTACGGAAAAAGACGATCCTGTTTATCGATGAGATCCACCGCTTCAACAAGGGACAGCAGGATTATCTCCTTCCGTTTGTGGAGGACGGAACCGTGATCTTAATTGGTGCAACGACCGAGAATCCATATTTTGAGGTGAATGGAGCGCTTTTGTCCCGTTCCATCATTTTTGAGCTGAAGAATCTGTCCACGGAAGATATTAAGACGCTGATCCTCAGGGCGGTGAATGATAAGGAAAAAGGAATGGGCGCTTACGATGCAGTCATTGAGGAGGAGGCACTGGATTTTCTTGCTGACGTGGCAAACGGAGACGCAAGAGCAGCGCTCACAGCGATTGAACTTGGCATTCTGACAACGGAGCGGAGTGATGATGGAAAAATCCATATCACACTTGAGGTCGCCAGTGAATGTATCCAGAAACGTGTGGTGCGCTATGATAAAACAGGAGATAACCATTACGATACAGTCTCTGCGTTTATCAAAAGCATGCGCGGCTCTGACCCGGATGCAGCAGTTTATTATCTTGCCAGAATGCTTTATGCGGGGGAGGATATTAAGTTCATCGCAAGAAGGATTATGATCTGTGCTTCGGAGGATGTGAGCAATGCCGATCCGATGGCACTCGTTGTCGCAACATCGGCAGCACAGGCAGTTGAGCGTATCGGTATGCCGGAGGCACAGATTATTTTGTCGCAGGCGGTCACGTATGTGGCAAGTGCGCCAAAGAGCAACTCGGCAGTCAATGCGATCTTCGATGCGATGGAAGCAGTAAAGAATACGAAAACAGCGCCGATCCCGGTTCATTTACAGGATGCACACTATAAGTCATCCGGAAAACTGGGGCATGGTGTTGGATATAAATATGCACATGATTATCCGATCATTATGTGGAGCAGCAATATTTGCCGGATGGACTGACAGACCGGAAGTTTTACGTTCCGGGTGAGAACGGCTACGAGAAGAAGATCCGTGAATACTTCAAAAAAGATCAAGGGTGAAACTTACGGGGAAGAAACAGCCGAACTGATTTTGTTAGAAAGGCGTTGAAACGCTTTTTCAAATACATAAAAAAAGCAGGAGGAATTAGAGATGAAGTCCTACGAGGAAATGACAAAAGAAGAGTTATTGAAAGAGAAGGAAGGATTGGAAGCGGAATACAAAAAATTCCAGCAGAGAGGCTTAAAACTTGATATGTCCAGAGGTAAGCCATCCCAGGAACAGTTAGACCTTTCGATGGGAATGATGGATGTACTGACTTCCGGTGTTGATCTGACCTGTGATGATGGTACAGACTGCAGAAACTATGGTGTGCTGGACGGTATCAGTGAAGCAAAACAGCTTATCGGTGATATGATCGAGTGTAATCCGGACAATATCATCATTTATGGTAACTCAAGCCTTAACATTATGTATGACACCATCTCCCGTTCCATGACGCACGGTGTAATGGGAAATACTCCATGGTGTAAATTAGATAAAGTAAAATTTTTGTGCCCGGTACCGGGATATGACAGACATTTTGCGATCACAGAATATTTCGGCATTGAGATGATCAACGTACCGATGCTTCCGACCGGACCGGATATGGATATGGTGGAAGACCTTGTGAGCAAAGATGAGGCGATCAAAGGTATCTGGTGTGTGCCAAAATATTCCAATCCACAGGGAATCACTTATTCGGATGAGACGGTCCGCCGTTTTGCAAGATTAAAACCGGCAGCTAAAGATTTCCGTATTTACTGGGATAACGCTTACTGTGTACATCATTTATATGATATTAACCAGGATCATCTGATCGAGATCTTAAAAGAATGCAAGAGAGCAGGAAACCCGGATATGGTTTACAAATTCTGTTCTACAAGCAAGATCACATTCCCAGGTTCCGGTGTGGCAAAGAATCGCAACTTCTGCCAACAACTTAGAGGATATCAAGAAACAGTTAAAGATCCAGACCATCGGTCATGATAAAGTGAATCAGCTCCGCCACGTGCGTTTCTTCAAGGATATCCACGGAATCACAGAGCATATGCGCAAACACGCAGATTCTCTCCGTCCAAAATTTGAAATGATCCTGGATACATTTGAAAGAGAGTTAAAAGGACTCGGAGCCGGAAACTGGTACAGCCCGAAGGGTGGATACTTCATCACATATGAGACACTGGATGGATGTGCAAAAATGTTGTGGCAAAAGCAAAAAAGCAGGGGTTGTGATGACTCCGGCGGGTGCGCCTTTCCCATATGGAAAAGATCCGCATGATTCTGTCATCCGTATCTCACCATCCTATCCAAGCCTGGAAGATCTTACGACTGCGATCGACATCTTTGTTGTCTGTGTCAAGCTCGCAAGCATTGAGAAGCTTTTAGGAGAATAATAGTAGGTTTTTAACCGTTGAAAAGCAAAAGAAAAAAGACCTGTGTGTACAATGTCATGATGTTCGCATGACATAGATACACACAGGTCTTTTTTATGAATTATGCCTCAGTGGAAGCATCCTCTGTTCCGTTTTTCCATTTGTTGAATTTCTCGACAACTGCATCGTAGGTTCTCTGGGAAATATCCGGAAGTTTATCTCCCATGCTTTGGTTGCCTGTTCGAAACCTTTCTTGAAAGCTTCTAACATAGCGTCTGCCTTGTCAGGATCATCACCGGATAAAGCTTTTTGCAAAATCAAGAATACGGTCGGAAGTCTGCTCTACACCCCAGTAACCGTCGTCTGCGATATCTGCCTGTGCCTGTGCCACATCGGCTGATACGGTAAAATCACCTTTTGCAAGGAATTTCCACATATCATCTGCGGTGCCGATCGCAACACCCTGCTTGGTCATCATCTGCTCAACGATGCTGCGGAGCTGTGCAGTGCGCTGCTCTGCGTCAGCTTTTAACTTTTGCAACAATCGCTGCGTTGTCGGTCTTGCTTGTTGTTTTATTGGAAGCCTTGTCTGTCCTGGAGTCAGAACTCTTCTCATAAATGACACCGGAAGCTGTCTTGGAAGAAGCTGCCTTTTTCGTTGTCTCGGATGTCTTTTTCTGCTGATTTTGTTGTTGTCTGTGTAGATGCTGCTGCGGCAAAGAGTCACAGTGTTAATGGAATTGATTGCCATATGATCCTCCTTGTCTGGCGAAGCTGGATGCATTTGTTTTTACAGAAAACAAAATGTTCAGCCACCTGAATGAATAGTTATTAACCTTCCATGGTTCTGTTAATTATATCGGACTGGCAAAGAAAAAAAGTTTAGTGCCGATTGACCTTTTGGACATAAAATGATAAGATACTAATTGTATACAAAAAACACAAAAAACAAGTTTTATTTTAGGTACAATCAATGCGTGTTAGCGACGATTTTGGTAAGGAGAAACTAACCGATGAAGGATATTTCAGTAAAGGCGCTGGCTAAGATCAATCTTGGGCTGGATGTGGTACGAAAAAGAGAGGATGGTTATCATGAGGTCCGCATGGTGATGCAGACCATTCATTTGTTTGACAGGCTGGAGATCTCGAAGAATACTTCCGGTGAGATCACGATGGAAACGAATCTTTCTTTTCTGCCGACGAATGAGAACAATCTTGTCTATAAAGCGGCAAAGCTTTTTGCAGGATGAGTTTGCGATAAAAGATGGCGTGCATGTATGGCTGCACAAGTATATTCCGGTAGCAGAGCCAGGAATGGCAGGGGAAGCACGGACGCAGCGGCAGTGTTATATGGTATGAACCAGATTTTTGATCTGGGACTGACAAGGGAAGAACTGATGGAGCGCGGTGTGAAGATCGGTGCAGATGTTCCGTACTGCATTATGCGTGGAACGACTTTGGCAGAGGGCATAGGAGAGAAGCTTTCGAAGCTTCCGCCGATGGTGAAATGTCCTGTTTTGATCGCAAAACCGCAGATCAGTGTTTCTACTAAGTTCGTCTATGACAATCTGAAGTTAGGCTCTGATATGGTACACCCGGATATTGACCGGCTTGTGGCAGATATCAGAGAGAAAGATTTATATAAAATTGCAGCAGATATGGGAAATGTCTTAGAGACAGTGACAATCCCAGCTTATCCTGTGATCGCAGACATCAAAGATCACATGATGGAGCATGGCGCTGTGAATGCCATGATGAGTGGCAGTGGTCCGACGGTTTTCGGTCTTTTTGACAAGGAAGCGACGGCAGTAGAGGCATACGAGGCGATGAAAGCCTCCGGTCTTGCAAAACAGGTATATTTAACGAGTATTTATAATAACGCGCGTAAGTAGAAAGGCATGGTATCAAAGATGACAGAAGATTTAACATTGAATATGGATGCGTATCTTCCGCTGAGAGATGTTGTGTTTAACACGTTAAGAGAGGCTATTTTGAAAGGGGAACTGAAACCGGGCGAGCGGTTGATGGAGCTGCAGCTTGCGGCAAAACTTGGTGTCAGCCGTACACCGATCCGTGAGGCGATCCGTATGCTTGAGCAGGAGGGGCTTTCCGTTACGATCCCAAGAAAAGGCGCGGAAGTTGCAAAATGACGGAGAAAGATATGGAGGATGTCCTTCAGATCCGTGAAGCGTTGGACGAGCTTGCAGCTAAAATCGCATGCGAACAGATTTCTGAGGAACAGTTAGAAGAGCTGGTTGCGACCATGCATGAGTTTGAGGAATCCACCAAGACAGATAATGTGAAAAAAATCGCAGAGGCGGATGTAAAGTTTCACGATATTATTTATCAGTCAACCGGAAACCCGAAGCTTGTGAACATGCTCAATAATCTCCGTGAGCAGATGTACCGTTATCGTGTAGAATATCTGAAGGATGAGAATAATTACCCGACACTGATGAAAGAACATAAAGACATCGTGGAGGGATTGGTTCGCAAAAATAAAATGCAGGTGACAGAGACAATGCACCAGCATGTGAAGAATCAGGCAGTCGCAGTTAAGGCTATGATCCAGGAGCAGGAATAAGAAGTGACCGCCCAAAGGACTGGAAAACTGCATAAAAAATGGAAAAACGTACAGACTAGAAAGAGGATAAGCATTTGCTTATCCTCTTTCGTATTTTTTTAAACAATTAAGCGGCAAAACTCCAATCTTCACTGTGAATATTATGAAAATGAACAAAATTTTCGAAGACACGCTTTCGCTACGTGTCGCTCACAGCGGTACTAAGAAGCCAGTCACAACATAGCGTTGTTCCTGCCTTCTAAGGACCGGTGGCTCCCCAGTGTCTTCTCAAGCTTTTGTTCATCTTTCATAATTATTTACTGTACTTAGGAGTTTTGCTGGCAGTTTTTTTAATAGAAGAAACAAATAGAAAGGAAACAAGCTGGAAATGTCGGAAAATCAGAAATGTCCGGTATCGACGGATTTAACGCAAAATATAGAGGAAATGGAATTTTATTTTCATGACTGTGCGGACATCAAAAAGAAGCAGATGAAGCTTGGCAGGAATCAGGATACCGCCTGTTATCTGACCTTTATTGAAGTGTCCGTGGACATGGGAACGTCCGCACTCGGAGAGACTTTAAAATACTTAAATGGACTGACAAGGGATGAGATTCTTTGTACACTGCAGGAAAATGCGCTTGGAATCTCGGATGCAACATATTTTCCGACCATTGAGGAGGCTGTGAGCGGTCTGCTCACCGGGGAGGCGATTCTTTTTGTGGACGGTTTTGACCGGGCAGTGAAAATACCGGATGACGGTTATCCGAATATGGGGATCACAGAGGTTGATTCGGAAAAAAGTAATCCGCGGCTCCAACGAAGGTTTCTGCGATTCTGTGAAGCAGAATGCGGCGCTGATCCGGAAAAGAATCCGTTCGCCCCGTGTGAAAGTGAGGGACTGAAGGCCGGGATTAGATCGAACACGAACGTCTATCTTGTGTATGTGGAGGATCTTGCGAATCCGGGACTTGTAAAAGAAATTGAAAAGAGGCTGCAGGATTTCACGATTGATGGGATATTAGACAGCGGAATGTTAGAACAGCTGGCAGAGAAAAAATGGTATTCGCCATTTCCACAGTTTCAGACAACACAGCGTCCTGACCGGGCGGCCATGGCGGTATTAGAGGGCAGAGTGATCGTGATGTGCGATAATTCTCCGATCGGTCTGATACTGCCGACAGATTACAATTCATTTATCCGTACCAGTGACGATTATTACAGCCGTTTTGAGATTGCGACGTTCGGGCGGATCCTGCGGTATCTGGCATCCTTTTTTGCAATGACGCTGCCGGGATTTTATCTTGCAGTGACTAATTTTCATACACAGATACTCCCAGACCACACTACTTTTGTCGTTTGCAGAGGCGAGGCAGGGTGTCCCATTTCCGGCAGTCGTGGAAGTGCTTATCATGGAATTATCGTTTGAACTTTTGCGGGAGGCGGGCGTGCGGCTTCCCGGTGCGATGGGAAATACCATCGGGATCGTGGGTGGCCTGATTATCGGACAGGCGGCAGTCGAGGCAAATCTGGTCAGCCCGATCGTGGTGATCGTCATCTCTTTTACTGCGCTATGTTCTTTTGCAATACCGAACGAAGAATTTGCCACAGCCTTCCGTATCCTGAAATTCTTTTTTTATTGCGGTCTGTGCGTGGCTTGGCTACTTTGGCATGCTCCTCGGACTGCTTGCGGTACTCACACATCTGTCGCATCTGACAAGCTTTGGTATTCCGTATCTCATGCCGTTTGTGGGAGCAGATTTGAACAATTACGAGGATGAGCGGGATTTTATCTGGCGGCAGCCTTTCACGGAAACTGCGCAAACGTCCGATTTATGCAAATCGAAAGAGCCTGACGTTTTCAAAGAAGAGAGGTTGAGAAAAGTTTTTATCTTAAGATAAATGGAAATTGATGAAAAAATGCGCAGATGTTAGAAGAGATAGGGGGGAAGTATGTTCTCAGAAAACAATCAAATTTCAGGCAGACAGGTGTTCCGCCTTCTGACGTATGACTTTCTTGGAATGGGGACGCTGCTACTGCCGACAATGCTTGCAGATACGGCAGGACGCGACGGGATTTTCTGCATTCTGGCGGGGATTTTGTCCACGTTTTTGTACTTGAAATTATTGAGATATCTGTTGAAAGGACTGAAAACAAGTTATCCCGACTTTTTGAAGCAGAAGTGTGGAAAAGTATGCGGTTATGTGCTCTGGGGCGGATATTTTCTGTATTTTATCCTTATGGCTTCGTACACGGCGTATCTGTTTTCCACGCTGATGTTGAATGGGCTTGTGGAAAACATCAGCTTTATCTGGTGCTGATGTTGATATTACTGCTCGCATTTTATGGAATGGCAGGTGGGATCGAGGGCAGGGCGAGAGTGTACGAGATGCTGTTCTGGTTTCTGATGATACCGCTGTTTCTGATGTTATTTGCGGCGTGCAGGGAGGTGAAGCCAGCCTACTGGAGCCCGGTTTTTGTGGCGGATGGAAAAGAAATGTTAAACGGAAGTTATTATGTATTTTTCTGCTATTCTATGGTGTCAATCGTACTTTTTTGAAAGAATACGTGTCGGATGACAAAAAACATATCAGCGCGGCGGAAAAAGCGGTCGGATCTTCCGGTGGAGTATTTGCTGTGCTGTATCTGATCCTGATCGGGCTGTTTGGTGTCGGAGGCACTGGCTCAGATGAAATTTCCGGCGGTCACGATGATGAGCAGGGTGCAGATTACCGGGGGATTTCTTGAAAAGGACGGATGCTTTTATGTTCAGCATCGGGTTCTTTACACTGTATGCAATGCTGAACAGCATGGTTTTTTACAGTGGAAATCTGGCTGCAAAAGTAATCCGTGACTGCGGCGGTTATCTGGAAGGGAAAAAAAGAATGCTGACGTATCTCATTCTGCTTCTTCTGGTGTATGGCGTGACAGTGCTGTTTTACAGAAATCAGCAGTTTTTGGACTGCGTGACATTCCTGCTGTGGAAGATTGGAACACCTTTTGTCGTTGGCGTGCCGATACTGTTGTGTCTGACCGGAGGAGAAAAAAACATAAGAAAAAAAAATCATAAGTGCGTGTGCTGGTCCTGGTATGTTCTTTTTTGGGTGTCTTTTCTTACAGGGGTGCAACGTCGCAGAACTTGAGGATAAGGCATTCCCGGTTCTTTTGAATATCAGAGATCAGGACGATTTCCAAAATGTATGGCTGAATCATGAGTATGCAGGAAACAAAGAGGTGGATTACAACCATTTGAAAGTGGTGCTCATTGAGAGGTCTTTTCTGGAAAAAAAGAGGCGGAAGTGGAAGATATGCTATCCATGCTGGAGCAGGAAAAAGAGGTTCCGTGGAACGCTTATGTGATGACGACGGAAAGCTGTGACCGTCTGGCGCAGACAGAGGGAGAACTTGATGTGCTGCTTGAAATTATCTGGAAGAACTGCTGGAAAACACATCGGGCATTGATCAGAAAGCTTACCCGACGCTTGGCATGCTCTATGAGGAGCGCGCTAATCACTTAGAGACACTGTATATTCCTTTTGTCGATATAGAGGGGGAGCAGTCCGGGGCAGTGGAGGATGATACCGAGAAACCGCAGATTACAGCCTACGAAGTCTGGAAACGTGGAAGGGCGGTGGGGCTTGTCGATACGGATACCGCACGTGCAGCATTCTTCACGCAGAACTTTGCGGATGATTACACCTTACAACTTGCACCGGAACTTTATGTGAAAGTGGATGCAGCTTCCTGCCGAGTCAAAGAAACAGAAAAAATCGGTGTCGGAGGTTTGACAGAGCAGATTGTCGCAGTGACTGTGACAGGAGAAGGCGAAATCTTAAGCGGCACAGTTTCCGCAAGTGAAAAAGAGCAGCTTCTCAACACCCGGATGGAGGACTATCTGAATGCGATCGCTGCACATGCACTTGAGAAAGAAATCGATATCACAAACAGCTACCGGAATCTCGGCGCCGATAACCGCACATGGTATTTTAAGTATCAAAACACTCCTGCCGCTTATGAGAAAGACATCAAAATCCAATATCTGGTAGAAATAAACTGGAAATCGGAATAAATGCAAAGTTTTCGGGAATCATTGAATGTAGGGATAGAAGGTCGATGAGCGAAACTCGAATTTAGGTTATGAAGATTGCGAAAAATGAACAAAAATATTCAAGACACGCTCCCGCTATGTGTCACTCGCAGCGGTACTATATTTCTGTTTATTTTTTTGCAATATAACATATTCTATGAGCGAGTTTCGCAAGCAACGACACAGCCTGATAAATATGAATATTATCTACATTTATCTGATTTTTGGCAAGTGAAAAGGAGATTTGAATTATGGCAAGAAAATGGATTGGATACATAGGAGTTGGAAGTCTGATGTGCGCTGCATTGGGATGCGGTATTTTGTATACAAGACAGGCCAGACTGCAGCAGGCGATTTCGGACAAAGTGCTGCGGTTTCATGTGCTGGCGAACAGCGACAGCGAGGCAGACCAGAACCTAAAACTAGCAGTGCGTGATGCGGTGGGAAGTTTTATGCAGGAAAAACTGACAGCTGTGGAAAATCTGGAAGAATGTGAGATGGTTGTGCGCCAGAGCCTCGGTGAAATTGAGGAAGCTGCGGCAGAGACAATCGCAGAAAACGGTTATGACTATGATGTGACAGCGGAGCTGGAACACACTTCGTTTCCGGTAAAAAACTATGGAAGCTACACCTTTCCGGCGGGAGATTACGAGGCACTCCGCATTGTGATCGGAGAAGGAAACGGACATAACTGGTGGTGTGTGATGTATCCTAACATGTGTTTTTCAGACAGCATGTATGAGGTGGTCGATAAGGAAGCAGGAGAAAAGCTGCGTGAAGTACTGACAACAGAAGAGTATGAGAAGGTGCTGGCAGAAGGAGACTATCAGGTCAGAATGAAATATTTTTCGTGGCTGAATCCGTATCTGGAGAAGCTGGCTGAAAACTAAAATAAAGCAGCATACTTATAAGAAAGACAATGTTTCAAAAAGCTTACGCTTGCTAAATTATAAGAAACACGCTAATATATGGCTTGAAAAGATAATGACGAGAAACAGAAAAGAGGTTTACATAAATGACAAAAGATGTACTTGTGAAAATCAGCGGATTACAGTTTGCAGAAGATCAGGATAATGGTCCGGTGGAGATTATCACAACCGGAAACTACTATAAGAAAAATGGAAAGCACTATATTTTGTATGATGAAGTGCAGCAAGGATTTGACGGCGTGACGAAAAGCGTTATCAAAGTGAATGATGATTTTCTGGATGTCACGAAAAAAGGTGTGACCAATGTACATATGATGTTTGAGAAAAACAAGAAAAATATGTCTTACTACAACACACCATTCGGAAATCTTTTGGTGGGAATCAATGCAACGGATGTCAAAGTGAATGAGACAGAAGATAATATTGACATCAAAGTCGATTATAAGCTGGAAGTGAATTATGAACATCTGGCAGAGTGCAGCATTTCCATGAATATCATGTCGAAAGGATACGAAGGATTTTAGGATATAAGGAGTGCAAGTGAGAAGAATGCATTTATGCATTCGGCGAACGATGAATGTTAATCATGTGCCGTTTTTGCACATGATATGATAATTGTGAAGTTGAGGTAGTGTATTATGAAAAATTGTAAAATGGCATTCACAATCGGTTTGGTGTTTGCAGTAATGATGTTGGTTGCAGCCTGCACAGACAGCAACAAATCAGACAATCATATATTTGATCATGAAAGTTTGGATGTTGATGAATATGTGTATCCGTCTGATTTTGATCTTGGAGATGATTTGAGGGGTGCAATTACAGAATTGGCATGCTGCTATCATGATTTTGATGAAACTGTTATAGATGGAGAAGATTGGAAAAATATATTCTGGCTAGATTTATACAAAATTCCAGATATTCTTTCCAATATATGGATGAACGAAACAAAAACAATGGTTTTATCTCACAAACAGGTGGAATATATTCAATATTCGCTCACGGGTAAGAAACTGGATTTTTTCAGATTATATGGACGAAAAATTGATGTACAAGATACAACAAGTGGCATGAATTTTGGGAATATCACAGACTATGAGTATGAAATTCATAATGGTGAAATTGTATTGAGTGCAGATATGCAATTACAGAGTGATGGCACAAATAACAAAAAAAAAAAAAACTAACGGTTTATCTGATAAAAATCCGTATAGCTGTTTCGATGGATATAGCATAAGAAAACTTATTTCTGAGGATGTGACAGAAAATATAAAGGCGGATGGAAAAGAGCATGTTTTTTATGCAGCGGATGCAGGAGTTGAAGAGGATAATGTGTTTGCTCTTGAATTTTTGTATGCAGAGGACAATTTACAATATGGACATTTTGTTTATGTTGATTTGAGTGAAAATAAGAAACTGGCAGAGTACATCAGAAATAATTCAGGAAGCGACTTCAAGATGTAACCTATATCTTGAATGATACGCAGGATGATGTTATAGAAAGAAGTCACACCAACAGAAATTGTAGTTCATACAGAAACGACAGATAATACAGAGAAACACATACAGGAGTTTGAAAAATTATCAGAAATGATCGGAACGTATCATTATACTTCCGATTATGGAACAGGTCGATTAATGATTGAAGCGACAGAGAATGGCATTGATCTTTCTGATTATGAATCGGAGGATATCTATAGATTTCTGGCAAATGAAACAAATGTAAAAATGAAGAGGAAAAACAAAGTATATCTGGAATACCCAGCACAGGTGAATGAAGATGATACGGTTATTTTTGAGTATTACATTTTAGAAAAAGCTAGTGATGGAATTGATGTGTATTATAGTCCATCTTCTTTTGACGAAGCTGAATTATTGTACCATGCTGTCAGGGAAAACTAAAAGAGGATTGCGAGATATCATATGATAGGTTATATTTTATTCAAATCAATTTTAACAAAACCAATTTGAATAAAAATAAACTAAATTTGCAGAAAGGTGATTTCTATGTTTATTGGCAGAGAAAGAGAGTTAGCATCCTTAAAAGAATTCTATGAAAAAGACAGAATTGACGGATGAGGATGTTTTGCTGCTTACATTGGATTCACTTTATGGATGAGACAGAAGATAGCATTGATGTCAAGGTAAATTATAAGCTGGAAAGTCAATTATGAACATCTGGCAGAGTGCAGCATTTCCATGAATATCATGTCGAAGGATACGAAGAATTTTAGAATTTGAGTTTATAAGAGCCATCCACAGCGGATGGCTCTTATTCATAAAAAATAGAATGTTCGCAGTGCATATTTTTTATTCAAATCAATTTTAACAAAATCAATTTGAATAAATGAGTTTTACAAGGATGGTGTAGATGGGTATATATCGTTTGGGGGCATTTTATCCGGGTGGAAGACTCGCCGCCATATGTCTGGACACAGAGAAGAGTATTATTCCGCACCGGCAGTAATTTAAAAAGAGTCAAAAGAGTGATATTGACGAGTCAGTTCAGTTATAGAGATGATGAAAGAAAATGATTAATATAAAGATACACCAGAAGAGAGGTGGACATAAATCACACTGTCACAGAGGAGAAAATGTATGAAAAAAGAATTTAGCAGCTATGCTTACTTTGTCTATGGTTGTGTCCATGACAGCATGCGGAAATTCAGATGCAGGAGGATCAAAGGATTCAGCTAAAAATAACGGTAATGGGGATGAACCATATACAGTTACCATGGTTCTGAATGGAAGCACACAGCCGGATGAAGAAAGAATCGAACAAAAATCAATGAGATTCTTGAACCGGAACTTAATGCGAATCTTGATATTGTTGTGCTGCCGTGGGCAAGTGCAAGCCAGCAGTTACAGCTTATGTTATCAGGGGATGAAAAAAAATTGATGTCTTTTATACCCAGGCAACCAATGCAGTGCAGTATATGAATGCAGGACAGATTGTAGACATGTCTGAACTGATTGATAAATATGGAACAAATATCAAACAGATTTATGGAGAGGATATAGCTAAGATCAATCAGGTCGAAGGCTTTGTATATGGCGTGCCAAATCAGATTGAACGAGGAAGTATTCCTGCCATATTTATGAGAAAAAGATCTGGTGGAAAAGTACAATATTGATACAACACAGATTAAAGAACCAAAAGATCTGGAAAGTGTTTTTGAGACAGTAAAAGCGGGAGAGCCGGATATGACAATGTTATATTCGAGCAGTGAGAATGATGCACCGGCTACAAGATTATTCCGTGGAGATACTCTGTCAGATAACAATTATCTTGGTGTACTCATGGATCAGACGAACAGCACAAAATTAGAAAACTTCTTTGCGACAGACTGGTTTAAAGATACAACTACCATGCTGCATAACTGGTATCAGAAGGGATATATCAGCCGGGATGCAGGAACCAACACAGAGAACTGGAGAACAGTATGCAAGGCTGGAAATTTATTTTCACTGTTTTTTTTTCTTATCATCTGGAACACCGGTAGAATTTGAAAGCTCCACCGGCTATGATTTTGAAATCGTGCCATTTTATAATGAACCGATCATAAATAGCTCATCCTATAATGGTGTTACATTCTCAATTGCCCAGAATTCAGAAAATCCGGAGAAAACAATGGAAGTACTGGATTATATCTACGGAAGTTCATCATGAATCTTTTAAACTGGGGTGAACAGGATAAAGACTATGTGATAGAAGATGCTGATAATGGCATTATCAATTTCCCGGAAGGAATCACTTCTGATAATGCAGGCTATAACTTAAATCTTGGATGGGAATTGCCAAATCAGTTAAAATGGAAGAATTTAACGGTTCTGCAAAAGAGCTCCAAAGCAGTAGGATTTTTATTTGACAGCAGTAATATTCAAGTGAGATCGCAGCTCTTTCCAATATTGTAAAACAATACAGCGGAGCACTTTACAGCGGTTCCGGAGATCCAGATGAACTTATTCCGGAATTGTTAGAAGCATTAGATGATGCGGGAATCAATGAAGTGATCCAGGCAAAACAGGAACAGTTAGATGCTTTTCTTTGCAGCAAAATAATCAGGTTCAGAAGGAAAGTCCCACAGATACAACGTGGGACTTTTTTATAAAACGGAGAAACTTATGAAGAAGAAAAAAAGAACAAAGTTAAGGAATATCTGCCGCTCTATCTGATGATGCTTCCGGGATTATTATATCTGCTGATCAATAATTATCTTCCGATGACAGGTATTATACTTGCTTTTAAAAAGTTGAATTTTTCAAAAGGAATTTTGGCAAGCCCGTGGGCAGGACTGGATAATTTTAAATTTTTGTTCTCGTCAAAAGATGCCTGGATTATTACAAGAAATACATTGCTATATAATATAGCGTTTATTCTTGTCAATATGGTCGTTGGAATTGCAATCGCAATTTTAATCTGTGAAGTTAAGAACACAAAAATGAAAAAAATATACCAGAGTGCTATATTATTGCCATTTTGATGTCGATGGTCATTCTGGAGCTATATTGTGTATGCACTTTTAAGTGCCGAAAATGGTCTTGTAAACAATACGATCCTGCCATTACTGCATATAGATCCGATCCAGTGGTATCAGAAACCAAAATACTGGCCGGCGATTCTTATCATTGCAAACTGCTGGAAAGGAGTGGGATACGGATGTCTGATTTATATTGCATCGCTGATCGGTATTGATCCGACTTATTATGAGGCAGCAAGACTGGATGGAGCCACAAAGTGGCAGGAAATCACAAAAATCACATTGCCATGCCTGGTACCGACAATCATTACGCTGTTATTATTGAGCATTGGAAGAATCTTCTATTCTGATTTTGGATTATTTTATCAGGTTCCGATGAACTCCGGTGTGTTGTTCCCAACAACAAACGTAATTGATACGTATGTATATCGTGCATTGATCGAACAGGGAAATATCAGTATGTCATCCGCAGCGGGTGTATACCAGTCATTAGTAGGTTTTGTCATTGTCATGTTAAGTAACTGGATCGTTAGACGTGTAGATAAAGACAGAGCATTGTTTTAGGAGGAGAGTCCATTATGACAAATTCAAAAAAAACAAAGAGATACCAGTTTTGGATCAATCTGATACTGATAGTGATGACATTGACTATTATTTTACCATTTTTTGCTGGTATTTATTTCATCCATCACGGATGAAACAGTGTTGATCCGAATGGATATTCCTTTTTCCCGGAAAAATAAGCTTTTATGCATATCAGTATATTATCAGACAGGGAGAGAAAATACTCCGTGCGTATGGCGTTACAATTCTTATTACGGTAGTAGGTACCTTTTTTAATCTGATGTTTTCAGCATTACTGGCATATCCGCTGTCTGTGAAGACATTGCCTTATAGAAGGCAGATTACTTTTTTTGTATTTTTTACAATGTTATTTAATGGCGGTTTAGTACCTACATATCTAATGTATGTAAATTATTTTCATATAAAAAATACAATATGGGCACTGATAATTCCTAATTTGTTGCTGAGTGCGAACAATGTGCTGATGATACGGAGCTATTTTATGACAAGTATTCCGGAAGCATTGTATGAAGCGGCAAAAATTGATGGCGCAGGACATGCAAAAATCTTTTTTCAAATTACGTTTCCACTTGGTAAACCTATCCTTGTGACCATGGGATTATTTTCGGCACTGGCATATTGGAACGACTGGACAAATGGTTTATACTATTTATCAGGAAATCAGGGACAGAAATTATATAGTATCCAGAATCTTTTGAATCAGATGATCACTGATATCCAGTATCTTGCAAGCGGTAAGGTTGCCGGAAATATAGGGGCAGAAGTTGCAAAACTTCCGACAACGTCCATAAGGATGGCAATTGCTTTTATAGCAATGCTTCCATTATTTATCATTTATCCGTTTTACAGAAATATTTCGCAGAGGGTATTACGCTAGGGGCAGTAAAAGGTTAAAGGAATATCATGGCGTTTGGAAAAAAGATGAATTTAAAAAGACGAAAAAAGAAATCTTTAGCACAACAGAGTAAGCAAATATTAATTTTAATGACAGTCATTCTGGTAATTATTCTGGGAGGATGCACTTATGTTTTAAACAAAACAAGTGGGCAGATTTACGAACAGATGAGCCAGATGGCACAGTTGTATGCGCAGGAGCTTGACAATCGTTTTTTGAGGATCAGCCGGAATCTTTTTCTGCGATCATGGATACCAATGAGACAAATTCCACGTTCTGGGGAAATGTAAATCTGATGAAGAATGGGGATTATTCGAGTATGCGATCGGAAAACTCAGAGAAGAATATTTTTCTTCAGCATGGGAATATGGAACGGAATACAGGATTTTTTTATACACACATGATACGGATAAATTATATCAGCTTTCCCTGTCTTCTGACGGAAATTACACAATGTCATCTGATATTGCAGCGTCTATCCGTGAGCAGATAGACAAATTAGATGAAAAGACATATGCAGTGAAGCGGAAGTGGGATGTTTTGGAGTGTGATGATGAGGTATATATCTGCAAAATTGCACAAAAAAATGGAATTGCCTTAGGATGCATTGTAAATGTAAAAAGTATCTTAGAACCATTCTCAAAGCTTTCGTTGGGAAAGCATGGATATGTAAGCCTTGTCGATCAGGATGAGGTCTGTATAGGTATGTTAGACCAGAGCGGAATCATATCAGAGCCGCAAAGTATGAATACCAAAAATACTTATACGATCCGTCAGGGATTATCCAGAGCACCCTTTGAGATCAGGATCGGGATTTCTTTAGGCGGTGTCTTAAGCCTGATGGCGGGAAGTCTGCTCGGGATGACAGTATTGATCTTTATGATTCTTATTATGAGTGGGATATTGCTTTTTCATGTGTATTCCAATATTATGAAACCGCTTAAAGTGTTCACACAAAACCTTCAGCAATATGATGAGGGTGGATATATGCTGAACATGACGGAAGGAAATCTGCTTGAATTAGAGCAGATTGATGGAAAATTCCGTACAATGATCCATCAGATCCGCAAATTGAAGATCACGCTATATGAACGGGAATTAGAGAAACAGAAAATTGAGATGGATTATCTGAAAATGCAGATCCGGCCGCATTTTTATTTGAATTGCCTGAACTTTATTTACAGCATGATCGACTTTGGCGATTATGAACACGCAAGGGCAATGACAAAAATCACTTCGGATTATCTTTCATATATTTTCGAATACAACGGACAGAGTTCCGGTTTTAGCGGAATCAAAGCATTGTGAAGATTATTTAAAATCCTGCTGCTGAGGTATCCGGATAAGTTTACCTATTATATTGAAGTTCATGATGAAGTGGCAGATGCGGAGATATTTCCATTCTTAATACAGGTTTATGTTGAAAATGCTGCAAAACAGGCATTGATGGCAGATGAAAAAATGCTGATCTCAGTTACGGTATATCCTGAGGACAGGGACGATGAAAAAATACGTTAATATTTTTATCTCGGATACGGAAAGGGATTTCCGGACGAAATATTATGTAAACTACAAAATGGACAAAACATTTCTGACAATGGAAAACATATCGGTATTTGGAACTGTATGAGGCGGTTTCAGTATTATTATGGGGATCAGGGAGAGATCCATTTCAGCAATAGTCCATTAGGTGGTGCCGTTGTGGATATTCATGTTCCATATAAAATCGGAAGGAGCGATACACAGGAATGAAATTATTGCTGGTGGATGATGAACGTTATGTGATTGAAAGTATAAAGAAAAATATCTGCTGGGAGCGGACAGGTATTACTGAGATTTATACAGCATTTACAATGAAACAGGCGCAGGAAATTATAACAGCTGTTAAAATGGACATTATTATCAGTGATATTGTGATGCCTGCTGCAACAGGATTTGATCTGGTGCAATGGGTGAGGGAGCAGAATTTCAGGATACAGGTTATTTTTCTGACCAGTTATGCGGAATTTGACTATGCAAGACGTGCGATACAGCTGGAAAGCGTTGAATATCTGCTAAAACCAATTGATTTTGAAAAACTGGAAGAAGCATTAAAAAAAGCAGAACAGGCAGTGCTTCAGGAAAAACAGATAGAAAAACTTACAGAAGCGAGTGAACAGTGGGAAAAAGACCGGACAATCCTGCAAAAGGATATCTGGAGAAATTTGTTGAGCGGTAACATGACACGAAACCAGTTCTGCGAATCCGCAAAAAGGATGGATCTGTATCAGGATGGATTGATATATTTTAAACTGATCTGCTTTTATATGGATCATAAAGCGGAAGAGACACAAAAGTGGGAACCTTCCACCATCGAATTTGTCATGCAAAATGTGTTGACGGAGTTATTTCATTCCTTTTATGCCAGAGTGGACACTGTATTTTGTGAAAATGAATGTCGATACTGGGTGGTTCTGTCAACGGATAAAATGCCGGAGGAAGGAGAAAAAATAAGGGAAAAAGATCTGCTCAATCATTTTGTACAATGGATGACAGATCATGTACATTCCTATTTTTGGTGTGGAGCGGGAAATTGGAGTGGATTTTCTGAAGTGACCGCACAGGCTGACGATTTGCAGAAGATGCGTGAAAGCAGTCTGTCGGTATGGAATGAGGTTATATATCTGTATGAGTTCCAGCCAAGTGGAACAGTCTATAAAAATGCGGAGCTGGATACATGGAAAACCCTTTTGGCAGGGGAGGAAGTGGAAGCAGTCATAGCAAGCATACGCAGTTATCTGGAGACAGTCAGGAAGAATGAGATGATCACGCGGCAGTTTTTGCTGTCATTAAGGACGGACGTTACACAGATGGTGTATGTATGGCTGTCAGAGATGGGGATTTATGCCAATGCACTTTTTCAGATAAAGAGAGTGAGAATTACATGCTTGGCGCTGTAAATGGATTTAACGAAATGATGGAGTATGTAGAAAATCTGATACGGAAAGCGGTTGGATATAAATTATATATTACAAAAAGAAGACTCTGTTGCAGATCAGATATGTACCTATATTGACAGTCATTTCAGGAAGAGATACACAGAGATGAACTGGCAGAGTTAGTCTATTTGAATACAGACTATATGTCTCGGATGTTCAAAAAGAAAAGGGAGTATCTATAAGCAATTATATATTGCAGAAAAGGGTAGACGAAGCAAAAAAACTTTTATGTGGCAGCAGTCTTCCAATCAATACAGTTTCATTACATATTGGATATAGTAATTTTTCCTATTTTACAAAAATGTTTAAGGAAAATACAGGCTTGACGCCGCTGGAATATAGAAGAAAATTTGGAGAGGGAGTACGCATATGACAGAACAGAAATTAATAGAACTCTTGCGGGATATGTCACTGGAAAGAAAAAGTAAATCAGATGAGCCAGGTGACAGGAGGATTTTTTAATGGGGAGATCGTTGTCACAGGTCCTATGGAGGATAAGGGATTTACAGAAGACAATGTAAATCTTGCAGGATCAGTCATCGGATCCATGGGCGCTGAAACCCTGAAAAGTATACAAAAAAACTATATGCAAAAAGCATCCGCACCATATTCCATTACTGTTTATGTTAGATGTCATAAATGGTTATAAGACAGTGTTTCCAATTCCGCTTGCGCAGGGAGCTTCCTTTGAACCGGAATTGTCAGAACAGTGTGCATCTGTGGCAGCAAAGGAGGCTTCGGTCAGTGGTCTCCATGTGACATTTGCCCCTATGACAGATCTGGTCAGAGATGCAAGGTGGGGACGTGTCATGGAATCAACAGGAGAAGATCCTTACCTGAACAGTTTGTTCTGTGCAGCAATGGTGCGCGGATTTCAGGAAACAGCTTAAAAGATAATTATGCAATCGCAGCATGTGTCAAACATTTTGCAGGGTATGGAGCACCGACAGCAGGAAGAGACTATAATACAGTAGAACTTTCAGAACATACATTTAGAGAGAGTTCTATCTGCCATCGTATCAGGCGGGAATAGATGCAGGTGCAGCGCTGGTTATGACATCTTTTAATACAGTAAACGGAATTCCGGCCACCGGTAATAAAAAATTGATGCGGGACATTTTGAGAGAGCAGATGAAGTTCGATGGTGTACTTATATCAGACTGGGCAGCCATCGAGGAAATCATATACCATGGATATTGTGCAGACAGAGAAGAAGCAGCAATGCGCGCAGTGGAAGCAGGTGTAGATATTGATATGATGACAGGCATTTACTGTGAAAATCTGTGTCAGATGGTCAGGGGATGGAAAAATAAAAGAAGAACTTATAGATGAGGCATGTCTTCGTATTCTGCGGCTTAAAAATAATCTGGGTCTCTTTGAGAATCCATATAAAGATGCAGATCAGAAAAAGAACAGGAATACATTTTATGTGAGGAGCACCGGAATCTGGCGAGGGAAGCAGCAAAGAAATCTTTTGTTTTGTTGAAAAATGAGGATCATATCCTGCCTTTAGATCAACAAAAAGGATCGCTTTTATTGGTCCGTATGTAGATAGCAGAAACCTGCTTGGAGCCTGGTCATTTATCGCAGATGCCAAGGATGTTATGACGCTGCATGAGGCAGTACAGGAACAGTACGTTTCAGAAAACAGTACATTTTGCCAGGGATCACCAATGTTAGGGGCGGATGTATGTCTGGAAGGATTTGGAGAACAACAGCAGCAATCCTATACTAAGGAGCAGGAGGAACATATGCTGCAAGAGGCGGTACAGGCAGCAGAAGAGGCAGATATCGTAGTACTTGCAATAGGAGAAGACCGTTTACAGTCGGGTGAAGCAACCAGTAACGCAAATATCAGAATCCCTGAGGTACAGGAAGCATTGCTTGATAGAATTGCGGAAGTCAATCAAAATATTGTAGTGGTTTTATTTTCAGGACGTCCGTTAGACATACGTGAAATAAACAAAAGGCAAAATCTATCCTTCAGGTGTGGCTGCCTGGAACGGAAGGGGCGCGGGCAATTAGTGGACACTTTATTTGGAAAGTATAATCCAAGTGGAAAACTGCCTATGAGCTTTCCATATTGTGTAGGACAGGTACCGGTACATTATAATGAATATTCAACAGGACGCCCACATATAGAAGGCAAAGATAAAGACAGATTCCGCTCGAAATATCTGGATATTCCAAATGAGCCATTGTATCCATTTGGATATGGCCTGAGTTACACAACATTTGAGGTATCAGATATTCATTTAGATCGGACATGGATGGATACATCGGGACAGATTGAAGCGGAGGTGACTGTAAAAATACAGGAAACTGCACGGGAACAGAAACCTTGCAGCTTTATATCCATGATATTGCGGCTTCTGTAGTGCGTCCGGTCAAAGAATTGAAAGATTTTAAGAAGGTTACGCTTTTGCCTGGAGAGAGGAAAAAAAGGTAGTCTTTACCATAACAGAACAGGAACTGCGTTTTTGACAGAGGATGGAATCTATGCGAAAGCAGAAGCAGGAGAATTTGAAATATTTATCGGAAAAGACAGTTTGACAGGTAATAAAGAGGATCGGATTATGTGACACATTGTGTGACTACAATTGCAATCCAGTTACGATTTGAGGAGATTATGACATCACAGATCGGGATGTGCTTGATTATGTGGAAAGATTTTACAGGGCGGACCTTTTTATGGCTGATGGACAGAACAACTTATTGGAAGAGGGCGACATTGTAAACGTAGACTATGTCGGTGACAGTGAGGCGTTCAGCAGTGGAACAGCAGAGGATCAGAATATTGATGTCCAACAATTTCTTCCAAGACGGTTCCGGTTTCATTGATGGATTTACAGACGGGCTGATCAGTTGCATCAGTAGGCGATGTGATCGATTCTAATGTGACGTTCCCGGATGAATGCGAATACCTTGATCTTGCCGGAAAGGAAGTTGTATTTACGTTTACGGTCAATTCTATCCGAATGAAGTGACCATGGATACGATGGATGATGAATTTGCATCAGAAACAGTTTGGTGCGATTCCGTGGATGGAGTGTACAAGAAAGTATTCGAGTCCAGCGCAGAGCACTCATAAAATGATATTTATTCCGCTTTGGAGGATTATCTGTTAGAAAATTGTACTGTTGATATGCCGGCAGATTACAGATCTGATGTGATCGGAGCGATCCGTGCCAATTTCATTGACCGCTATTGCTCCGGGATGAGAGCCAGATGGAAACGGTACTCAGCCTTACGCCATACAGAAGAGAGAGCATTGAGCAGGAATGGTCTGACAGTGTGGAGAGCAGTATCGTTAGAACTGATCGTAAAAAGCCATTGCAGAAAAGAAGATATCCAGATTGACGATACGGAGTTTGAAGATTATGTAAGCACGATCGTAAGCAACGCGGTTTCGGTGATGCTGATACGTTATATAGTAACTATGGTTATGGCGATTCTGTTTACTTGAAAGAATCAGATCCGTGTGATTTATCTTGGCAGATTAGTTTTGGATAAATTAGAGAGACAGCAGAGGTTACGAGAAAACGCAGTTGAAGAAAATACCGAAACTACCATGGACTTAAATAACATTCCACACAAGGAAGACGGAAGCATTGATTATACACAGGATTTCTTTGGAAAACCAACCAATCTTACCGTAAGTGGACAGTTAAACGGAGAGACCTTTGCACTGGCGTTCAAAAATATTTATACCTTTGGACCAACCTTCAGGGCGGAGAATTCCAATACTACAAGACATGCTGCAGAGTTCTGGATGATTGAGCCGGAAATCGCATTTGCAGATCTGGAAGATGACATGGTACTGGCGGAGAGTATGCTGAAATATATTATTTCCTATGTTATGGAACATGCACCGGAAGAAATGCAGTTCTTTAATTCCTTCGTAGACAAGGGACTGATTGAACGGCTGAATAATGTATTACATTCCGATTTTGCAAGAGTGACTTATACAGAAGCCATTGAACTTCTTGAGAAGAATAATGATAAATTTGATTACAAGGTATCCTGGGGCTGTGACCTTCAGACCGAGCATGAGCGTTTCTTAACCGAGCAGGTTTTCAAGAGACCGGTATTCGTAACAGATTATCCAAAGGAAATCAAAGCCTTCTATATGAAACTCAATGAAGATGGCAAGACAGTTGCAGCAGTTGACTGTCTGGTGCCAGGAATCGGAGAAATTATCGGAGGAAGCCAGAGAGAGGATGACTACGATAAATTATTAGAAAGAATCCATGAACTTGGATTAAAAGAGGAAGATTACAGCTTCTATCTTGATTTACGTAAATATGGTTCTGAATCATATATAGACAGAAGGGAAAGTCTGGCGGTGGCGGATTGGGAACAGGATTGAGATTAAGGGCGAGAGATGCAAAGGAAAACCCGGCAAAAGTGCTGGCAATGGTTCTTTTATCATGTTTATCATAAGTGCGTTATTGTTATTGCTTCTGGCATTGCTTTTATACCGACTGGAGCTCTCGGAGGCAGTTGTCAAAGTGGCAGTGATCGTTATTTATATCATAACGGGGCTGACTGGAGGCATTCTGATGGGAAAAAAGATCAGGGATAAAAAAGTTCCTCTGGGGATTTGTGGCAGGAACGGTTTATTTTGGAATTTTGTTTGCCGTCTCACTGATCATAAAGGGGAGCAGGCATTGAACCGGTGAAAATGATCACAACCTGGTGCTCTGTGCGTGTGCGGGAACTGCCGGCGGCATGATCAGTTAAAAAATGCTTTTCTTATGAAAAACTATGTGTTATACTATAGAACAGCGAAAAAAAAGATGTTAAAGGAGAAATAATCATGAAACACGTTAAAACATTAAATACTAGAAAATTACAGAACACAGTAAAAAGGTGGATGCGGCGAATGTCAGACATCCTGCCAGTCTGCTTGCAAGACTTCCTGTACAGTAGGAAACCAGACTTGCGAGAACAAATAAGTTTTAACTCAAAAGTGAATAATGACACTCACAAACGACCGTTCGCGCAGCGGCGGTCATTTGTAATACGATTATAGATATGTGTAATGATTGCACATATTATGAGGAAAAGATGATAGAAAGTGAGGAAATATTATAGTGGTTCATCAGTATAAGAACAACGGCTATGATATTGTTCTGGATGTAAACAGCGGTGCAATCCACGTAGTTGACGATGTGACATATGATGTCATTGAGATGTATGCTGCACGTGAGAACGTAGCAGATACCTCTGCGGAAGAGAGATTGTAACCGCATTATCCGGCAAATATGGAAAAGAAGAAGTAGAAGAAGCGATTGACGAAGTTCAGACATTGATCAAAAATGAGGAACTTTTCACAAAGGACACCTATGAAAACTATATGATGGATTTCAAAAAGCGCCCGACCGTTGTAAAAGCCCTTTGTTTACATATCGCACACGACTGCAATCTTGCCTGTCGTTACTGCTTCGCAGAAGAGGGCGAGTATCACGGAAGAAGGGCATTGATGTCCTTTGAGACCGGTAAAAAAGCATTGGATTTCCTGATCGCAAATTCCGGTAACAGAAGAAACTTAGAGGTGGATTTCTTTGGTGGAGAACCTCTTATGAACTGGCAGGTTGTAAAAGACCTCGTAGCCTACGGAAGAGAGCAGGAGAAGTTACATAACAAGAACTTCCGTTTTACACTTACTACAAACGGCGTTTTTATTAAATGATGAGATCATGGAATTTGCCAACAAAGAAATGGGCAATGTGGTTTTAAGCATTGACGGAAGAAAAGAAGTTCATGATTATATGAGACCTTTCCGCAAAGGAGCTGGAAGTTATGATCTGATCATTCCGAAATTCCAGAAATTTGCGGAATCCAGAAATCAGGACAAGTATTATGTACGTGGTACATTTACCCACCATAATCTTGATTTTTCCAAAGATGTGCTGCATCTGGCAGATCTTGGATTCAAACAGATCTCAGTAGAACCTGTAGTGGCACAGCCGACCGAGGATTATGCGATCCGTGAGGAAGACCTTCCACAGCTTTATGAGGAATATGACAAGCTGGCTGCTGAGATGGTAAAGAGACATAAAATGGAAATGATTTCAATTTCTTCCATTTTATGATAGATCTGGAGGGTGGACCGTGCGTGGCAAAACGTCTTTCCGGCTGTGGGTCAGGAACAGAGTATCTGGCAGTGACACCTTGGGGTGACCTTTATCCTTGTCATCAGTTTGTTGGAAATGAGGATTTCCTGCTTGGAAATGTGGACGAGGGTATCAAACGTCAGGATATCTGTGATGAATTTAAGTGCTGCAATGTTTATGCGAAAGAAAAATGCCGTAACTGTTTTGCAAAATTCTATTGCAGTGGCGGATGTGCAGCAAACTCCTACAATTTCCATGGAGATATCCACAACGCATACGACATCGGATGTGCACTTCAGAAAAAGCGTATCGAATGCGCAATCATGATTAAGGCTGCCGAGGCAGACGAAGAATAAAGGAAGGGTAAAACAATGAAAAAGAGTAAAGCAGCAGTCATATTGGCAGTGATCCTTGCAGCGTTTGTGGGACTTGCTTATTATGCATCAATTATTCTTTCATCCACCGGAATCGGCGAAGATATGTCAATTCCTCTGGGACTGGATCTCTCCGGTGGTGTTTCCATTACTTATCAGGTAGTGGACGAGAATCCAAGTGCTGAAGATATGAGTGATACCATTTATAAACTTCAGAAACGTGTAGACAGTTACAGTACAGAAGCTTCCGTATATCAGGTTGGAGACGACAGAATTACGGTTGAGATCCCGGTGTGCAGGATGCAAACCAGATTTTAGAGGATCTTGGTAATCCGGGTTCCCTGGAGTTCCAGATGCCGGATGGAACGGTATTTATGACCGGTGATATGGTCGCAGACGCACAGGCTGCAACCCAGACAGACACGTATGGCAACAAAGAGTATGTGGTTGCCTTAAAACTGACCGATGAGGGTGCAAAGATTTTCGGAGAAGTAACTTCTGAAAACATTGGTAAAAACCTTCCTATCGTATACGATGGAGAGACCATCAGTTATCCACGTGTACAGACAGCTATCACAGGCGGTGAGGCACAGATCACAGGTATGGCAGACTTCGAAGAGGCTGAGACACTTGCAACGCAGATCCGTATCGGTTCTCTTTCTTTACAGCTTTCCGAGTTAGAGTCCTCTGTCGTAGGAGCACAGTTGGGAAGCCAGGCGATCTCCTCCAGTTTAAAAGCGGGTGCAATCGGTCTTGCAATCGTCATGGTATTTATGATCATTATGTATGCAGTTCCGGGTGTCGCAGCAGCCTTAGCACTTGCAATTTATACAGCACTTGTGATTGCAACTTTATATTTATTCGAGATCACACTTACCTTACCGGGTATCGCAGGTATCATCCTTGGTATCGGTATGGCGGTGGATGCGAACGTTATCGTATTTGCACGTATCCGTGAGGAGATCGCAACCGGAAAATCGGTTCAGACATCTATGAAGATCGGTTTCCAGAAAGCGATGTCAGCTATCTTAGATGGTAACATTACAACCCTGATCGCATCTGTTGTGCTTATGGCGTTAGGTTCCGGAACCGTAAAAGGCTTTGCCTATACGTTAATGATCGGTATCATCCTTTCCCTTTTTACAGCAATGGTTGTGACCAGATACATTCTGTATTCTCTGTATGCATTGGGACTTAAGAGTGAAAAACTTTACGGTCGTGCAAAAGAGAGAAAGAGCATTGATTTTATTGGAAAAAAAAGTATTCTTTACAATTTCCGGTATCATTATCGCTGCCGGACTGATCAGTATGGGAGTACATTCCGCAACAGAGGGCAAGGCATTGAACTATGGTCTTGACTTTATGGGTGGAACTTCCACAACGGCTGATTTTGGCAAAGATATGACCATCGAAGATATCGAGAATGACATTGTTCCTTATGTGGAAAAAGTAACCGGGGATTCCGATGTGCAGGCAACAAAAAGTAGAAGGAACAACACAGGTTACAATTAAGACACGTACCTTAAGTCTTGATGAGCGTCAGGAATTGGAAGATACACTGGCAGAAAATTGTGATGTGGATGCATCCACCATCACTTCCCAGATATCAGTTCTACCATCAGTGGTGAGATGCGTTCCGATGCATTGAAAGCGGTTATCGTGTCCTGTATCTTTATGTTACTTTACATCTGGTTCCGTTTTAAAGATATCAGATTTGCAGCAAGTGCGATCCTTGCATTGGTTCATGACGTTCTTGTTGTGATCACAGTATATGCACTTGTGCGTATTTCTGTAGGAAGTACCTTTATTGCATGTGTTCTTACCATCGTAGGTTACTCTATCAATGATACGATCGTCATCTTCGACCGTATCCGTGAGAATCTTGCATTAAAGACCGGAAAACAGACTGCAGAGGATTTGAGAGAAATCGCAAACAAGAGTCTAACTCAGACATTATCCAGAAGTATCAATACTTCTATTACAACTTTTATTATGGTCGTAATGCTTTACATTTTAGGTGTGGCAAGTATCCGTGATTTCTCACTTCCACTTATGGCAGGTCTTGTATGTGGTGCTTATTCTTCTATCTGCATCGCAACAGAGTTATGGTATGTCATGAAAGTACATTTAGGAAAAAATAAAGCAACAAAATAGTTGTGAAATAGGAAAACGGCTGCCTTCTGGCGGCCGTTTTTGCATTTCACATTTACAGAAAAACGAAGGGAGACAGGAGAATGCAAAAGGACTTTTGATCTATCTGATCGTTATGAATCTCATTGGACTTGCAGTGATGGCAATGGACAAAAGCAAGGCGAGACATCATGCATGGCGGATACCGGAGAAAACACTTTTCCTTGTGAGTATTTTAGGCGGCAGTGTCGGAACGTGGGCCGGCATGTATCTGTTTCATCATAAGACAAAGCACTGGTATTTTGTGGTGGGAATGCCGGCGATCCTGATCTTGCAGATATGCATTGCGGTATTGATCTGGAAAACGCATGGGTTTGGGATGTGATAAAGGCATGGTTTGCGATGTTTTATAAGAAATAGAAAAATAAATTAGCAATTGAATATTTACAGAAAGTCCTTTATAATGAAGTTTAAAATCTGGCAAAGACATATGTCTCTGTCAAAAAGACAACTGGGGAAAATCAATTTTCAGATGATCAAAAGATAAAGCTGATAGAATGAAAATATATTTTCCGTCGAAGGACAAGGAGGATTTTATGTACACATTAGAAGATATTCAGGCAGTGGATATGGAAGTCGCACAGGCAATTACCGATGAACTTGACAGACAGAACAGTCATATTGAGCTGATCGCATCCGAAAACTGGGTAAGCCCGGCGGTTATGTCAGCAATGGGAAGTGTCCTGACGAATAAATATGCGGAAGGTTATCCGGGAAAGAGATATTACGGTGGCTGCGAGTGCGTGGACGTTGTGGAAGAACTGGCAAGAGAGCGCGCAAAAGAATTATTTGGGTGTGAGTATGTCAATGTGCAGCCACATTCCGGTGCGCAGGCAAATATGGCGGTACAGTTTGCAATTTTAAAACCGGGTGATACGGTGATGGGAATGAACTTAGACCACGGCGGACATCTGACACATGGTTCTCCGGTCAATTTTTCCGGAAGTTATTTTCATGTAGTGCCATATGGTGTCAATGACGAGGGATTCATTGATTATGATAAAGTGGAAGAGCTTGCAATGGAATGTAAACCAAAATGATCATTGCAGGGGCATCCGCTTATACGAGAACCATTGATTTCAAGAGATTCCGTGAGATCGCAGACGCATGTGGTGCAGTGCTCATGGTCGATATGGCGCATATTGCAGGACTTGTGGCAGCAGGACTTCATCCGAGCCCGATTCCCTATGCTCACGTTGTGACGACCACAACACACAAGACACTGCGCGGACCGAGAGGCGGAATGATTTTGAGCAGTCAGGAAGTTGCGGACAAGTATAACTTTAACAAAGCAATCTTCCCGGGTATTCAGGGCGGACCACTGATGCATGTGATCGCAGCCAAGGCAGTCTGCTTTAAGGAGGCACTTCAGCCGGAGTTTAAAGTTTACCAGCAGAATATTATTGACAATGCACAGGCACTCTGCAAGGGACTGATGGATCGTGGAATTAAGATCGTATCCGGTGGAACAGACAATCACCTCATGCTCGTAGATCTGACCAATTATGATCTTACCGGAAAAGCAGTTGAGAAACTTCTGATTCCGTCAACATTACCTGCAATAAGAATACCATTCCAAACGACCCGAAATCTCCATTTGTGACAAGTGGTGTACGTCTTGGAACTCCGGCGGTAACTTCCCGCGGATTAAACACGGATGATATGGATCAGATCGCAGAGGCGATCGCAATGATGATCAAAGAGGGTGAGCCGGCAGCTGACAAGGCAAAGGCGATCGTGAAATCTCTGACAGAGAAATATCCATTGAAATAAAATAAATTTTTTTGTTGAATAAGAAGTGGTTATCTGCTTCATGGTAAAAAGCCTCCCGATAAAAATGTGGGAATTGCGATGAAAGGCAATCCGGATCATTTTTGCCGGGAGGCTTTTGTGGTTTAGGAATGCAGCGTTTTGCAAAAAAATAAGAGTTTAGCAGAAATGATCATCTTGCGAGCACATCAATGATCTGTCCAACGTACATGGTGTGCATATCGCCGTCTTTTGTACCATTTGTCAGCAATCTCGGAATCGAGGAAGGAATCATCCGTGATTCTGGTAGCAGACATTTTTTCACAGACCAAAACAAGATTTCCCTCATCAATGTATGGGATTCCATGCCGGTAGTCCACGGTAAGCCCTGCGTTTGCAATCTTATCCTCGTTCCGGCCGGAATGGGAGCCACAGTAATTCAAGGCATCACGGTACTGGTCACTTACAAATGTAAGGGAGAAAAAGTCTCCCGCATCGATCAGTTCCTTGGTATATCTGGAATCACGGACAAAAACATAGACAACATTTTTGCCCCATAAAACACCAACACCGCCCCAGCTAATGGTCATTGTATTGATTCCTGTTTATTTCCGGCTGTGAGCAGCGCCCATTCTTTGCCGATTTTCGTAAATGGATTCATGTCCAGCATGTCAACTGGAATTGGCTGAAATGTATGCATAGGGATCACCTCTCATAATTTTTTTAGGTAGTTTTATTATATTACAGGAGAGTGGAAAAGTCACTTGAAAAAGAAAATAAAATCAGGTTATAGAAAATAAAACATAATAACTAATAGTTATGCATAACATAAGGCTTCGAATAATCTTGACATGAAAAAAAAAAAAAAGTATCATAATGGTTGTCAAAGTTAATTTCCCAAAAATATAATAGATAATTGCGAAACTCGTCAAAATCTTCTTACAATTGTTCAAAATTAACAAAATTTTCGAAAACACTTTCGCTACGTGTCGGTACTTAACAGGCACTAACGATGTCAATCACAACTTACAGTTGTACCTGCCTTAAGAACCGACCGCTCCCCAGTGTTTTCTCAAGTTTTGTTAATTTTTCAACAATTCAATTTATGTTCTCGGAGTTTCGCAATTATCTAAAAAGTGTAATGGGAAAAGGAGGATATTATGGATATCAGATTTGAAAAAAGACCGGTATTAAAGGAGAAACCAGACCAGAAGAATCTTGGTTTTGGTAAGTATATGACAGATTACATGTTTGTCATGGATTGGACAAAGGAAGACGGCTGGAAAGATGCAAGAATCGTTCCGGAAGGACCTATCACAATGGATCCGGCATGTGTGACACTTCACTATGCACAGGAAACATTTGAAGGTATGAAAGCATACCGTACAGCAGAAGGAAAAATCCAGCTGTTCCGTCCGGAGATGAACGCAAAGAGAATGATCAATTCCAACGCAAGACTTTGCATGCCGGAATTCCCGGTAGATATGTTTGTCGAAGCAGTGGAAGCATTTGTAAAAGTAGAAGCTGACTGGGTTCCATCTGAACCAAACACTTCCCTTTATATCAGACCATTTATGTTTGCAACAGAAGCAGCACTCGGCGTACATATGGCAAACGCATACAAGTTTATGATTATCTGCTGCCCGGTAGGTGCTTACTATGCAGCAGGTCTTAATCCGGTTAAGATTCTGGTTGAGGATGAACTTGTCCGTGCAGTAAAAGGTGGTACAGGCTTTACAAAATG
>VOFB01002467.1_pt1 | contig 35764 bp, 41 predicted proteins | sample 5384141 | NCBI WGS metagenome assembly VOFB01 (sample SAMN12384721, study PRJNA508395) | human gut metagenome | isolation source: healthy gut A | host: Homo sapiens | reverse complement strand
TCATCACATTCGGTATGATCCTCGGATTTATGCTAGCACTTCGCAGGTGCAAAAAAAACGGAGTTGAACCGGATCACTTATTTAAGGTTTCAGTTTTTTGGTATGCCACATCGTATGCAGAAACAGCAGCGGCAACCTCATCAATCTTCTCAACGATACGCCGTTGCTCATCCAGGGAGGTATTGGCACTAATAGAGTGGTCATTGTTTCTGTGCCGACTCTGGGCATCTTCACGCCGTAAGTAATGCTGTTGATGAGATTATCGACATAAGGGGATTTTAGATAATTTACGATGTAGTTCGGATTGATTCCGCCGTATACACGGAATGGTACGATTTCTGGCGTACAAATGCCGTCATCGGGGGCGACAAGAATTTTCAACAAGTATGGGCGCAGTTTGCTGTAGAGAATATCCCCCTTCGCAAATACGGTCTTATCACCAACTGCTTTGCGTTCACCGACTGTTTTATGCTCTAAAAGCCTGCCGCCTTTCTCGATGTCCTCCAAATCCAGTCCCCAAATCGAAGGATCGGCGCTTGTTGCATTTATTTTCTGCTTGGTTTCTGCATAGGACGAAATGGTGCCCAGCCGAACCCACTCCCACGAATCGGGGATGTCAAACGGTACCTCATCCGCCAGTGACCGCACTTCATCGCCGATTTTCTCATAAGGAGTATTATCAGAACTCGGTGGTTTAACGAATACCCCCAGTAATTCAACGATTACTCGGCTGTTTAACGATTACAGCGGAACAGAACGCCACAATCCGCGCAAAAAGCACGAAACCCCGCCATAGAATTACTCTGCAGCGGGGTTCGTTTATGCTCAAAAACGGCAAAAGTCTTGATTTCAAGCGGTTTTTGGATAGAAAAAGTCCACCGTAATTCTATCAAAATTACGGTGGACTTATGGCGGAGAGTAAGGGATTCGAACCCCTGTGGCGTTGCCGCCTAACGGTTTTCAAGACCGCCCCGTTATGACCACTTCGGTAACTCTCCACATATGCAGATAGAGAAACAAGACGCCGAAATCGGCGTCTTGTTTTTGGCGGAGAAGGAGGGATTTGAACCCTCGCGCCGCTTATCACAGCCTACTCCCTTAGCAGGGGAGCCCCTTCGGCCACTTGGGTACTTCTCCAAGCCGAATTCCACTTTCCATATGGACGCGCGGCCAGCGCGCTGCATTATAGTAGCATATTCGGCAGCGGATGTCAACTTGTTTTTTGGTTGACACCGTACGCAAAATGCGTTATAAGTGTGCCAGAGCAAAGGAGAGACATGATATGCGCTATACATCCATACTTTTCGACCTCGACGGCACGCTGCTCGACACGCTCGCCGACCTGACCGCCGCCATGAACCGCACGCTCACCCGCCACGGCCTGCCGGAGCGCACGCGGCAGCAGATGCGCACCGCGCTCGGCAACGGGGCCCGGCGGCTGATGGAGCTGTCCGTGCCAGCCGGAACGGACAGTGCGCTGTTCGAAACGCTGCTGGCGGAATACAACGCCGACTACGCCGCCCACTGCCGCATCGAGACTGCCCCCTACCCCGGTGTCGCCGCGCTGCTGCTTAAGCTGCACGCGCAGGGGCGCAAACTCGCCATCGTATCCAACAAGCCGGACGAGGCCGTGCGCGCGCTGCGGGCAGATTTCTTTGCCGACGCAGTCCCGATCGCCGTCGGTGAGACGGCGGCCATCCGGCGCAAGCCGGCGCCGGACATGCTGCTGGCCGCCATGGAAAAGCTCGGTGCCGACCCTGACAAGACGGTATTTGTCGGCGATTCCGAGGTCGACATTGCCACGGCGCGCGCGGCAAATCTGCCGTGCATCAGCGTGCTGTGGGGCTTTCGTGACCGGGACGTGCTCGAGCGCGCCGGTGCGCAGCAGTTTGCTGCCGACATCGCGCAGCTGCAGGCACTTCTGGGCTGAAAAAGATCCGCCGGATGGTTCCGGCGGATTTTTCATGCCGTTTTGCGCGCTCAGTCCTTCTTTTTCATAAATTGTCCGGCCGCGCGCATCATGAGACGCTTGGTGCCGGCGGTCTCGAATTCCACCTCGAGCAGCGCGTCGCCGCCCATGGGCTGGATCTTCGTGACGACACCGGAGCCGAACGCACGGTGCGTGACCCGGTCGCCGACAGCGAAGGCCGGGGCAGCTTTGCCCGCCGGCTTTGCCGCGGGCGGCGCCGGACGCATAGGCGGCCTGCGCCGCGGCTCCGGCGCGGAGACCGTATAGGCGCGCGGCTCGCTCCGGCGCGGCGGGTACTGCTGCTGGTCGCGGCTGGGCTCGGAATAGCCATAGCCGCGCGGGACATTGAGCTTTCGGATGTCCTCATCCGGGATCTCCTCGACAAAGCGGGAGACGCGGTTGGCCGTCGTGCGGTCGTAGAGCAGACGCTGGCGGGCGCACGTGAGGATGAGGTGCTCACGCGCGCGGGTGAGCGCGACGTAGCACAGGCGGCGCTCCTCCTCCATCTCGTCCGGCTCCCCGATGCAGCGCAGGCTCGGGAAGATACCCTCCTCGCAGCCGACGATGAACACCGTCGGAAACTCCAGACCCTTGGCCGCGTGCATGGTCATGAGCGTGACACAGTCAGCAGACTGGTCATAGTTGTCGAGATCCGTATAGAGCGCGACCTCATCGAGGAAGCCCGCAAGCGTGGGATTTTCGGCCTCCTTGGCAAAGGCGATGATGTTCGTCTTGAGCTCCTGCACGTTTTCGATGCGCACAGCGTCCTCCGCCGTGTTCTTCTCCTCAAGGGCGCGGACATAGCCGCTGCGCTCCACGACCAGATCATAGAGCTCATCGGGCGGCACGGTCTTGGCCTGCTCCTGCAGATCCTCGATCAGGATGGCAAACTGGCGCAGACGCATCTGGCTGCGCTGCAGCTCGGGATACGCATCGGCGTGGCGGATGATGTCAAAGAGGCTCGTCTGCTGCTCATGTGCGAGCTGCAAGGCCGCCTCGATCGTGCGCGCGCCGATGCCGCGGGCAGGTGTGTTGATGATGCGCGTCAGGCGCAGGTCGTCGTCCGGCGTCTGGATGACGCATAGATAGGCCAGCATATTCTTGACCTCGGCGCGGTCAAAAAAGCGCGTGCCGCCGACGATGCGGTACGGGATACCGTTGCGCTGGAAGGCCTGTTCAATCCAGTTGCTCTGCGCGTTCATGCGGTAGAGCACGGCGTGGTCGCGGAAGTTGATCCCCTGCCCGAAATCGTCCATGATCTTCGCGGCGACGTAGCGTGCCTCGTCGCGCTCATTCGTGGCGCAGTAGAGCGTGAGCGGGTCGCCGGCATCGGCCTTTGTCCAGAGCGTTTTGCCCTTGCGGCCGGTGTTGTTGGCGATGACGTGATTGGCGGCATCAAGGATGCGGCCGGTGCTGCGGTAGTTCTGCTCAAGGCGGATGGTGCGCGCGTTTTTGTACTGCTTTTCAAAATTGAGGATGTTCTCGATCGTCGCGCCGCGGAACTTGTAGATGCTCTGGTCATCGTCACCGACGACGCAGATGTTGCCCCAGCCGTCCGCCAGCAGGGCCGCAAGCCGGTACTGCAGATTGTTCGTGTCCTGATACTCGTCGATGAGCACGTAGCGGAAACGCCGCTGCCAGTGCTCACGCACGTCCTCATGCTCGTCGAGCAGGCGGACGGTGTTGTAGATGAGGTCGTCAAAATCCATCGCCCCGGCGGAAAACAGGCGCTGCCAGTAGGTCTGGTACACCTCGCCGATGCGGATGCTGCGCGGATTGTGCGTGGCCTGTGCACGCGCCAGATACTGCTCCGGCGTGATGCCGGCATCTTTGGCACGGCTGATCTCCGTGAGCACGGCGCGATATGGGAACGCCTTCTCGTCGAGATTCATCTCTTTGAGAATGCGCTTGACGACCGCCTGACTGTCCGATGTGTCGTAGATCGTGAAGCTGTTTGGGTAGCCGAGCTTGTCGGCATCGCGCCGCAGGATGCGCACGCACGCGGAGTGGAACGTCGAGGCCCAGATATCCGCCGCAGCCTCGGGCCCGAGCATGCGCTCGATGCGGTCCTTGAGCTCGTCTGCCGCTTTGTTCGTGAACGTGATGGCGATGATGCGCCACGGCTCGACCGGCTCGACCGCCGCTGCCCGCTGCGCGCGCCGGCGCTCGTCCGGCGTCAGGTCCGTGCGCTCGAGCAGCGCAAGGTCCGCCTCCGTCGCCGAGTCCGGCACCTCGTTGGTGTCGGACCCGCGGCCGTACTGGATGAGATTCGCGATCCGGTGGATGAGCACCGTAGTTTTACCGCTGCCGGCACCAGCCAGCAGCAGCAGTGGGCCTTCCGTGGTCAGGACCGCTTGCCTCTGCATATCGTTCAGGTTCGCGAAGTCCGCCGCAATGAAGCGTCTGCGCGCCCGCACATAGCGTTGTTCAAAAGTCATTGTTGTATTCATAGCGTCTGATTTTAACACATTTTCCCCCGGGAAACAAGGCCCGCATTATCCGGCGCGGAGATTGACAATCACAGGATGCGGAAGTAAAATAAAGAAAATTTGATGATCGAGGTGCATCTTATGGACATCATCTGGCATGGCCATTCCTGCTTTGAGCTGGTTTCCGGCGGCTACAGCGCCGTCATCGACCCGTTTCAGGACACCAGCGTCGGCACGGCCTATCCCCACGTGCGGCTGACGGCGGACGCCGTCTATATCAGCCACGAGGACCGCGACCACAACTTCCGGGAAGGTGTCACGCTGCGCAGCAACGGCAAGACAAACCCGTTTGCCATCACAGAGCTCGAGACGTACCACGACATCATGCACGGCCGTCTGCGCGGCATGAACACGGTGCGCATCTTCGCCGCCGAGGGCATGCGCGTGGCGCATCTAGGCGACCTGGGCGCGAAGCCCACGCCCGAGCAGATGCAGCAGCTGCAGGGGCTCGACGCGATGATGATCCCCGTCGGCGGCATCTACACAATCGAGCCGGACACCGCCTACTATCTCTGCGAGCAACTGCAGCCGCGCGTCATCATCCCGATGCACTTTCAGGCGCCCGGCCACAGCAACCACCGTCTGCGCGCACCGGAGGACTTCACCGGCATTTTTGAGGGCAACGGCGCAAATGTCCAGCGCTATGACACCAACCGCATGACGCTCACACCGGACACGCCGGCGCAGGTCGTCATCTTCCGCCGCCCGGAATAAAAAACACGATACAGCAAAGCCGCCGCTCCCCGATGGGGAGCGGCGGCTGTTTTCTGCAATTATTTCAGAATGTCCTTCAGCTCGTGCATACCATGGTTGGTGGTGACGACGACCACGCGATCACCGAGCTCGATGGCATCGTTGCCGGACGGGACACGGCACTTGCCGCGACGGATGATTGAGGCAACGAGCACGGAGTCCTTGAGCTTGAGCGCCTTGAGCGGCACATCGAGAAACTGGTTCTCGGCACGCACAATGAATTCCAGCGCCTCGGCCTGTCCGTCGGCCACCATGCGCAGCGTCTCCACGCCGCTGCTGTGCGCGGAGTTCTGCATCCAGCGGACATACTCCACGATGCGGCCGGCCGTCACGTCCGCCGGCTGGATGATCGTCGTCAGACCATACGATTCCGCGAGCTGGATGAAATTGTCCTCATCCACCTTAGTGACGATCTTCGGTACTTTCTCATGATACGCGAACGAGGAGATGATGAGGTTCGTCTCGTCCGACTCCGTGAGCGTGACGAGCGCGTCCGCCTCCGGCAGGCCCTCCTCGCGCAGGACGTCCGGCTTCGTACCGTCGGCGCAGATGATAGTTGCCTCCGGCAGGAGCGTTTTCATGACGCGGCAGCGGGCCGGGTCGCGCTCGATGATCGTCGAGTGGATGTGCATGCGCGCCAGCTCCAGCGCCAGCCGCTCGGCAATACGGCCGCCACCGACGATGATGACGCTCTCGGCCTCGTGGCGAAACTCACCGATCTTGCGAAACAATTCGTGCAGCTCGTGCGGTGCACCGACCACGGTGACATAGTCTCCGGCGGCGAGCACAAAGTCGCCGTTCGGGATCGTGACGCTGCCCTCACGCTCCACGGCACAGATGAGGATGCCGTCGCTGTAGCGGCCGCGGAAATCGTTCAGACGCAGGCCGTCGAGCTTGCTGCCCTCGCGCAGCTTGAACTCCACGAGCTCCACGAGGCCATTGGCAAACGGCTCGACCTTCGTAGCGGCCGGGAAGCGCAGTGTGCGCGAGATTTCTTTGGCGGAGGTACGCTCGGGATTGATGGACAGACTCAGCCCCAGCTCATCCTGCAGCAGTACCACGTCCTGATAATACTCCTCGTCGCGCACGCGCGCGATCGTATGCGTGGCACCGAGCTTGCGCCCGACCATGCAGCTGATGAGGTTCGTCTCGTCCGAAGTCGTCGCGGCGATAAGCAGGTCAGCGTCCGCGACGTTGGCGATGCGCAGCTGGTCCACATTCGCGCGGCCCTCGACCACGATCACATCCAGCGTGGAGGAAATATAGGCAGCGCGCTCAGGATCACTCTCGACGACGGTAATGTCATGCCCTTCTGTCAGAAGCTGTTCCGCAATGGCATAACCCACGCGGCCAGCGCCCACGATCACAATTTTCATATTCTAAGCTCTCCAGTTATCATGTTCAGGCCCCTAGTCCGGGTGACTAAATATTATAGCAGACATTCTCCCATGTTTCAACAGCAGACGCAGGGAAATTATATCATGTTTGTTTGTGAATAAACAGTTAAAATTCTGCAAAACCGGCGTCCTGCCGCTTGACGGATGCCGGCGCCGCGCTTATCATTATGTTCTAATACTTTTTTAGTATCTAAGGCTGCGCCGCCGTGCAGCATCCATATAAAGGAGCATCCCATCCATGCTGGAACTGAAAAACATCACCAAGGTCTATGAGGCCGGCACGACGCAGGTTGAGGCGCTCAAGGGCATCGACATCGCCTTTCGTGAGAGCGAGTTCGTCGCAATTCTGGGCCAGTCCGGCTGCGGCAAGACCACACTGCTGAACATCATCGGCGGTCTGGACCGCTACACCACCGGTGACCTCATCATCAACGGCCGCTCCACGAAGGAGTATACCGACCGCGACTGGGACACCTACCGCAACCACTCCGTGGGCTTCGTGTTTCAGAGCTACAACCTCATCCCGCACCAGAGTGTACTGGCAAACGTGGAGCTCGCGCTGACGCTCTCGGGCGTCTCGGGCGAGGAGCGGCGTGCGCGCGCCGTCGAGGCGCTGGAAAAGGTCGGTCTTGGCGACCAGCTCGACAAGGCGCCGAACCAGATGTCCGGCGGCCAGATGCAGCGCGTGGCCATCGCGCGCGCCATCGTCAACAACCCTGACATCCTGCTCGCCGACGAGCCGACCGGCGCGCTCGACAGCGAAACGAGCGTACAGATCATGAATCTGCTGCAGGAGATTGCAAAAGATAAGCTCATCATCATGGTCACGCACAACCCGGAGCTGGCGTCGAAATACGCCACGCGCACCGTGCGCCTGCTCGACGGCAGGATCGTCGGCGATGACAACCCGTGCACGGAGTCCGAGACGTCTGCACCCGTGACGGTCAAGGTCAAGGAACATACATCCATGAGCTTTGCGACGGCCATGAGCCTGTCGCTGCACAACCTCATGACGAAAAAGGCCCGCACGCTGCTCACCGCGTTCGCAGGGTCCATCGGCATCATCGGCATCGCGCTCATTTTGTCGCTTTCGCACGGCTTCCAGTCGTACATTGACACCGTACAGGAGCAGACGCTCACATCCTACCCGCTGACGATTGAGGCAAACCCCGTGGACATGTCCGGAATGCTCTCGGCCATGTCAGGCGCAAAAGATGACAGCAAAGACGCGCACGATCTCGACAAGGTCTATGCCAACACGGTCATGTACAGCATGCTCAACTCCATGGTCAGCAGCGCGACCGGCCAGTCAAACAACCTGCCGGAGTTCAAGAAATATCTCGAAAACCCCGACAACAAGATCCATGACTACATCAGCGGCATCCAGTACACGTATGACATGGGCTTCGCCGTCTATACTGAGGATCCCAACGGCACCGTCATCAAGGCCGACACGACCGAGCTGCTGCAAAATGTCATGAAGTCCATGTACGGCGGCGACTACACGGCCTACTTCGACTCCATGGGCGGCTTTACTCCGGGTTCAACGTCTGGCAGGAGCTGCTCTCCGGCGAGGACGGCGAGCTCGTGAGCGCCTCGACGCAGAATCAGTACGACGTGATCTACGGCTCCTGGCCGCAGGATTACAACGAGGTCGTACTCGTTGTGGACAAAAACAACGAGATCTCCGACCTGACGCTCTATGCCCTCGGGCTTGAGAGCATGGACGACATCAGCAACGCCATGATGCAGTCCATGAGCAAAAAGCAGATCGACACGACGCAAAACAGCTGGAGCTATGAAGATCTGTGCGGCCGCAGCTTCAAGCTCATCCTCCCGTCGGAGGGCTATGTGGCCAGCGGCTCCGGCTACACGGACATCAGTCAGACGACCGACGGTCTGCGCCAGCTTTACAACAACGATTCCGTCGGCGTACAGCTCAAAATTGTCGGCATCGTGCGTCCGGCCAAGGGCAGCGTGACCAGCAATACCTACGGCTCCATCGGCTACACCCCCGCCTTGACGGACTACGCCATCGATCAGGCCGACGGCACCGAGATCATCCAGAAGCAGCTCGCGAACCCGGACGTGGACGTGTTCACCGGCTCCGCGTTCCCGAACGCCGCGACCGCCACGACCGAGCAGAAGGTCGCCGCCGCACAGGCCTATCTCAACCAGCTGAGCGTGGACGACCGCGCGACCGTCTACCGCAAGTGCATGACCACGCCGGATGACGCCACGCTCGACGCCGCGCTCACACAGACCATGGCAACCTTCACCCGTGACGAGGCCAAAGAGATGGCCGACAACGGCATCTTCGAGGCCAGCGGCAAGACCGCGCAGCAGATGAAAGAAATGATCGACGCCATGGATGACGAAACGTTCACGCGCTTTTTCCGCCCGTACCTGCGCGCGATGCTGTCCATGCAGATGCAGCAGGAGACTGTCAAGTCCTACAGCGGCATGACCTCGCAGGAGATCATCTCGGCCATCAACGCCAAGGGCATCAGCCGCAGCCAGTACGTGGACGTGTACGACAACTATGTCGCCTCCTCCGCCAGCGGCTCGACCTATCAGAGCAACCTCAAAAAGCTCGGCTACGTCGACAAGGATTCCCCGAGTGCCATCAACATCTACGCTTCCAGCTTTGAAAATAAGGACCGCATCTCCGACTGTATCGACGACTACAACGCCGACAATCCGGACAATCAGATCAGCTTCACCGATTACATCGGCCTGCTCATGAGCAGCATCACGACGATCATCAACGCCATCAGCTATGTGCTCATCGGCTTTGTGGGCATCTCCCTCGTCGTGTCGTCGATCATGATCGGCATCATCACCTACATCTCCGTGCTCGAGCGCACGAAGGAGATCGGCATCCTGCGCTCGATCGGCGCAAGCAAGCAGGATATCTCGCGCGTCTTCAACGCTGAGACGCTCATCGAGGGCTTCACAGCCGGCGTGATGGGAATCCTGTGTACGCTGATCCTGTTGATCCCCATCAACCTCATCGTGCACCATCTGACCGGTCTGCCGAATCTGAGTGCCATTCTGCCGGTGCTCGGTGCGCTTTTGCTGATCCTGATCAGCACGCTGCTGACGCTCATCGCGGGCCTCATCCCGTCGGGCATGGCCGCCAAAAAAGACCCGGTCGTCGCGCTGCGCACCGAATAAACCCAAAACGCATATTTCCACCGCCTCCGTGCAAACTAGGAGCAGCCTACATTTGCACGGAGGTTTTGCAATATGAAGCAGAAAATTCTTGCGGTCCTTGGCGCGCTGGCGCTGTGTACGGCGCTCGTCCCGGCGGGCTTTGCCGAACAGGACACAGCCGGCACCGCGCCCGTGGCCGAAAATCTCGAGCTGACCACATTCCGCAACACGTCCATCGGCGGCACGCTGAGCGCAAATGCGCCCGACGGCAGCCCGCTTACCTTCCGCATCACGACCGAGCCCGTCAAGGGAACTGTGACGCTCACCGACAGCGGCACGTTCGTCTACACCCCCGCCGACGGTAAGCGCGGGCGCGACTACTTCGGCTTCCGCGCCGCCGACAGCAGCGGCAACGAGTCACAGGAGGCGACCGTGCTCATCTCCATCAGGAAGCAAAAGCCGGACATCACCTACAGTGACATGACCGGCCGGCCGGAGGAATATGCCGCCGTCATGCTCGCCGAGCAGGGGCTGTGCGTCGGCCGGCAGGTCGGCGGACAGTATCTCTTTGATCCCGACAGCCCCATGCCGCGCGATGAGTTTCTCGCCATGTGCACGCGCCTGACCGGCACTTCGATGCTACAGGGCGTGCTCTCGACCGGCTTCGGTGATGATGAACAGATTCCGGTCTGGGCAAAGGCCTACGTCGCGACCGCAGTCATGAACGGCGACATCGCCGGTTACTCCGACGGCACGGCGATCGTGTTCGACGCGCAGCGCGGTATCACGGCGGGCGAAGCGGCCGTCATGCTCAGCAGCTTCCTCGACCCCTCCCCTGCCGCCGCGCTCGAGAGCGACGATATCCCCGAGTGGGCATACACTGCTGTGTCGAGCCTGACATCCTGCGGCGTGTACCCGGACGGGAGCGACTGTACGGCCCCCCATCACGCGCGCTGAGGCAGCGCAGATGCTGCTGGGCGCGTATACGCTGCTGCAAAAGCGATAAAAAAGCACGGACCGTTTCCGACTCGGAAACGGTCCGCTTCTTTATGCTTGATTCAAAATCGCGTCGAGCTCCGCCGGGCTGAGCTCCGGGAAGGGGTGCATGGGCGCACAGCTCAGGCGCGCGGTGCGGATACACAGTGCTGTGTCATCCATGTTCTTCTCACTTTCCGCTGTCGCCGTAGTTTGCGAGCACGCGCGCGGACGGATCGTCCACGTCGCAGCCAGCCCACGACTTGTTCGGCATCCAGAAATCCACGATCATGTGCGCCTGACCGGGGTAATACTGCTCAAACAGCTCACGGTAGAGCAGCGATTCCTTGGTGAACGGCTGCGCAAAGTCGTACTTCCGGCGCAGGGTCTCGAATTCCTCGTCCGTGTACTTCTGCTCGGCGTAGGCCTTGAGATCGTCGACCATGGAGTGGCCCACTGCGTCGCTGAAGGCCGCCTTCTCGCGCATGAGAATGTCGTGCGGCAGCCAGTCGCCCTCAAAGGCGTGGCGCAGCAGGTACTTACCCTTGCCGTAGACGTTGCACTTCTTGGCCGGGTCGATGGACATGACATACTGCACGAAGTCCAGATCGCCGAACGGCACGCGGGCCTCGAGACTGTTGACGGAAATGCAGCGGTCAGCGCGCAGGACATCGTACATATGCAGCTCGCGGATGCGCTTGGCGGACTCCTCCTGGAACGCCGCCGGGCTGGGCGCGAAGTCTGTGTACTTGTAGCCGAAGAGCTCATCGGAAATTTCGCCCGTGAGCAGCACGCGCAGGTCGGTCTGCTCGTGGATGGCCTTGCAGACAAGGTACATGCCGATGCTCGCGCGGATGGTCGTGATGTCATAGGTACCGAGCAGCGCCACGACCTCCGGGAGCGCCTGAATCACATCTTCGGGCGTGATGATGACCTCGGTGTGGTCGGCGTGCAGATACTCCGCCACCTCGCGGGCGTACTTGAGGTCGATGGCATCGGCACGCATGCCGATGGCAAACGTGCGGATGGGCTTTTTGAGCAGCTTTGCCGAGATGGCGCACACCAGGCTGCTGTCCAGGCCGCCGGAGAGCAAGAAGCCAAGCGGCGCGTCGGCATCGAGGCGCTTTTCCACGCCGGCGATGAGCTTCTCGCGGATGTGGGTGCAGACGGTCTCCAGATCGTCCTCACAGACGGCGTCGACCTGCGTCATGTCGCGGTAGCAGGTGAACTTGCCGTCGGCATAATAGTGCCCGGGAGGAAACGGCATCACGTCGTGCACAAGGCCGACGAGGTTTTTCGCCTCGCTGGCGAAGATGATCGCGCCCTCGGCGTCATAGCCGTAGTACAGCGGGCGGATGCCGATGGGGTCGCGCGCCGCGACAAGGCCGCCGCGCTTGGCGTCATAGATGACCATGGCGAACTCCGCATCGAGCCCGCGGAACATGTCCAGCCCCTCGCGCTCGTAGAGCGGGAGCAGGATCTCACAATCGGACTCACTCTCGAACGTCTCGCCCTCAGCGATGAGCCGCTCGCGGATGGGCCGGAAGCCATAGATCTCGCCGTTGCACACGAGCGCGCTTCCATCCCGCGTGAATGGCTGCATGCCCTCCGGGTGCAGGCCCATGATGGCCAGACGATGGAAGCCGAGCGTCGCCGCGCCGATGTGCAGCATGCGCGTATCGTCCGGGCCGCGGGAAATGGTCTTGTCAAAGCCGGCGCGCAGATCCTGCGCAGAGATGGACGAGCCGAGATAACCGATGATGGAACACATGATTTTTTCCTCCTGAATACATCAAAAAATACGCAGCTACCATCCGACAATAGGACGAGTAGCTGCGTATCGTGGTGCCACCTATTTTACTTCTCACGGGTTCTAACAAACCGCACCGGGATAACGTCCGGCTTTGACGGCGCACCTACTGAGGCCCTCGCCCGTTCAGATTGCAGCTCGGGAGTGTTCTTCACACAGGCTCTGTTATGCGGCTCGCACCGTCCCGCACTCGCTGGGAATGATCGCCCGTGCTACTTTTCTCCGTCAATGCTTTTGACAGAAGTATGAAAATGAAAGAAGAGAGAAAAAGAAAGAGGAAGCGTTTTTACCGCACGCTGAACAGCAGCTCACCGTAGGACGGGACCGGCCACTTGTCGGACGGCATCATGGTCTCAAGCTGGTCGATCGTGATGCGCAGCTCCGCCATGGCGGAAAAGACCTTGTCGCGGTAGTAGTTGGCCAGTGCCTGGCTGCCTTCGACGGTCTTGGCGCCCATGAGCGCCTCATCCAGGCTGCGGACCTTGCGGTAGGCATCGCCCAGCAGCGCGGACATTTCAGGGATGATGCTCTCCTCATACGAGCAGTCAGCTGTGACGGACACGGCGTGGATCGCCGTGGCGGTCTCGGACAGCTCGCGCAGATAGCTGCTGACGGCGGGCATGATGTCGCGCCGCGCCATCTCGAGCATCGTCAGCGCCTCAATGTTGAGCACCTTGCTGTAGTTTTCGAGGTGGATCTCATAGCGGGCCTCCATCTCGGTGCGGGTGTAGACGCGGTGCTTGGTAAAGAGCGCCACGTTCTTGTCGGCGAGGTAATACGGCAGTGCCTCCGGCGTCGTGCGCAGGTTCAGCAGGCCACGGCGCTCAGCCTCCGCCAGCCAGGCATCGTCATAGCCGTTGCCGTTAAAGAGGATGCGCTTGTGCTTGATGAGCACGCTGCGGATGAGCGCCTGCAGGTCGGCCTCGAAGTCCTTGCTGCCCTCGAGCGCGTCAGCAAACTGCTCGAGGCTCTCGGCGACCGCCGTGTTGAGCACAACGTTGATGCCGGAAATGGAAGCCGAGGAACCGGGCATGCGGAACTCGAACTTGTTGCCGGTGAACGCAAACGGAGAGGTGCGGTTGCGGTCGGTCGTGTCCTTGGGGAAGCGCGGCAGCGCATGCACGCCGATCTTCAGCAGCTCCTTTTCCTGGCCGGCGTAGGACGTCTCGTTGACGATGGCGTCGAGAATGTTCTCGATCTCATCGCCGACGTACATCGACACGACGGCCGGGGGCGCTTCGTTCGCGCCGAGACGGTGGTCGTTCGCGGCCGACGCCACGCTGATGCGCAGCATATCCTGATAATCATCCACCGCCTGGATCACCGCGCACAGGAAGAGCAGAAACTGTGCGTTCTCGGCCGGCGTCTCGCCGGGCTCGAGCAGGTTCATGCCGGTGTTGGTGGTCAGGGACCAGTTGTTGTGCTTGCCGGAGCCGTTGACGCCGGCAAACGGCTTTTCATGCAGCAGGCAGACCATGCCGTGGCGCGTTGCCACCTTCTGCATGATCTCCATCGTCAGCTGGTTCTGGTCGGCGGCGATGTTGCCGGTCGTGAACACCGGCGCGAGCTCGTGCTGCGCGGGCGCCACTTCGTTGTGCTCGGTCTTGGCGTAAACGCCGAGCTTCCAGAGCTCCTCGTCCAGATCCTTCATGAACGCCGCAACGCGCGGCTTGATGCTGCCGAAATAGTGATCGTCCAGCTCCTGGCCTTTCGGCGGCTTGGCACCGAAGAGCGTGCGGCCGGTATAGATCAGGTCCTTGCGCTTGTCATACACGGACTTGTCGATCAGGAAGTACTCCTGCTCGGGGCCGACGGTCGTGCGCACGGCGGTCACGTCCTCGTTGCCGAACAGATGGATCACACGCAGGGCCTGCCGGTTGAGCGCCTCGGCGCTGCGCAGCAGCGGCGTCTTTTTATCGAGCGCCTCGCCGCCGTAAGAGCAGAACGCCGTCGGGATGCACAGCACATTATCTTTAATGAATGCATAGGACGTCGGGTCCCAAGCAGTGTAGCCGCGCGCCTCAAACGTTGCGCGCAGGCCGCCGGACGGGAAGCTGGACGCATCCGGCTCGCCGCGGACGAGCTCCTTGCCGGAGAACTCCATGATCACCTGACCGCCGCCGCAGGGAGAGATGAAACTGTCGTGCTTCTCGGCGGTGATGCCGGTCATCGGCTGGAACCAGTGCGTGAAGTGCGTGGCGCCTTTTTCGATCGCCCAGTCTTTCATGGCATTGGCCACGATACGCGCGGCATCGTCATCGAGACGCTTGCCCTTTTCCATCGTTGCCTGCACCTGCCGGTACGTTTCCTTCGGCAGACGCTCGCGCATGACTGCATCGTTAAATACCATGGATCCAAAAATGTCAGAGATCTTTTCCATCTCGCATGGTCCCCTTTCTGTATTTCAAAAATCGGTGTCAACAACAAAAAAACGGCACTGGTGCCCGGAGATCTTGAGCTCTCCACGACGCCATTGCCGTTTCAATGTAGCAAAATATACGCCTGTTGCGGAAAAATGTCAAGCGGGTCGGGCGCAATTTCTTTCGGCGGATTTCACAGAATTTTCGGCGAATTTGCCCGCTTTTTTATCCTTGACACGTGCAAATGCCGTGGTGTATTATATACATGGATTTTGATTGGCAAAATTCTGCGTGCTGTTTTCGCGGCCGCAAACATAAGTTCATATGGTAACTTTTCGAGAACGCTGACGTTTCACGATGACCTGGGGGAAAGTGCCCCTTATCGGCATCGGAAGCGTCTTTTTTGTTTTTCTGCTCAGATTCCCGATCCGAGGTGACTGCCATGAACACATCGCTGCACACCGTGCGCGCCCTGCTGGTCTCCAGTTCTGAGGCGCAGGCCCAGCGCATCAGCGCCCTGCTCACGCGGGCGCGTATCGTCCCGTTCGATCACACCGACAGCGCACGCCAGGCGCTCGAACAGTTTGATGCAGGCGGCATCGACGGCGTGCTCATCGCAGAGCCCGTTGCCGGCAGCTCCGGTCAGGAGCTGGCACTGCAGCTCAAAAAACGGCACTGCATGGCCGTGCTGCTGCTGGCCGCGCCGGAACATGCGGACGCGGCCGCCGCCCTGCTCGAACAGTCCGGCGTGCTGGTGCTGCCGATTGACGCGCCGGAGTCGCTCATCGTGCAGACCATCCGGCTGCTGACCGCCGTGCGCACCCAGCTCGAGCAGATGCAGCACAAGACGGAAAAGCTCGAGGCAAAGGTTGCCGACATCCGCATCATCAACCGCGCGAAGCTCCTGCTCGTGCAGCATCTGCAGATGACGGAAACGGAGGCGCACAAATACATTGAGAAACAGGCAATGGACACCAGTATGCGCCGGCGGACCATTGCAGAAAATATCATTCGTACCTATGAAGATTGAGGAGTGTGGATCATGACCAAGTACATTTTTGTGACCGGCGGCGTTGTTTCCGGCCTCGGCAAGGGCATTACGGCCGCTTCGCTCGGCCGCCTGCTCAAGGCGCGCGGCCTGAAGGTCGCCGCGCAGAAGCTCGACCCCTATATCAACGTCGATCCCGGCACGATGAGCCCCTACCAGCACGGCGAGGTCTATGTCACCGAGGACGGCGCGGAGACCGATCTCGATCTCGGCCACTATGAGCGCTTCATTGACGAGGATCTCAACAAGTACTCGAACCTCACCACCGGCAAGGTGTACTGGAACGTGCTGAATAAGGAGCGCCGCGGCGAGTACCTCGGCCAGACCGTGCAGGTCATCCCGCACATCACTAACGAGATAAAAGAATTTGTTTACAGCGTCGGCAAGAAGACGAACGCCGACGTCGTCATCACCGAGGTCGGCGGCACGACCGGCGACATCGAGAGCCAGCCGTTTCTCGAGGCCATCCGGCAGGTCGGGCTTGAGGTCGGGCGTGAGAATACGCTCTATATCCACGTGACGCTCGTGCCGTATCTCAAGGCAGTGGGCGAGCACAAGTCCAAGCCGACGCAGCACTCCGTCAAGGAGCTGCAGGGCATGGGCATTTCCCCGGACATCATCGTGCTGCGCTGCGATGAGCCGCTCGAGGAGTCCATCTTCCGCAAGATCTCCCTGTTCTGCAACGTCAAGCCCGACTGCGTGATCGAAAACATGACCATTCCCGTGCTGTACGAGGCGCCGATCATGCTCGAAAAGAACCGCTTTTCCGAGATCGTCTGCCGCGAGCTGCACATCGACGCGCCCGCGCCGGACATGACCGAGTGGGACGCCATGCTTGAGAGCATCCGCAACCGCTCGCACCGCGTGACGATCGGCCTCGTGGGCAAATATGTGCAGCTGCACGACGCGTATCTCTCCGTTGCCGAGGCGCTGCGCCACGCCGGCTATGTCTATGGCACGCGCGTGGACATTCAATGGATTGACAGCGAGACGATTACGCGCGATAATGTAGAGGAAGTGCTCGGCAGCTGCGACGGCATTCTCGTGCCCGGCGGCTTCGGCAACCGCGGCATTGAGGGCAAGATCGCGGCCGCGCACTATGCCCGCACGCACAACATCCCCTACCTCGGCATCTGCCTGGGCATGCAGATCGCGGTCATCGAGTTTGCGCGCTCCGTCTGCGGCCTTGCCGACGCCAACTCCGGCGAGTTCGACGAAGGCAGCACGCACAAGGTCATCGACTTCATGCCCGGACAGAGCGACGAGATCGACAAGGGCGGCACGCTGCGCCTCGGCGCGTATCCGTGCCACATCGTGCCCGGCACAAAAATGGCCGCCTGCTATGGCACGCTGGACATCTCCGAGCGCCACCGCCACCGGTACGAGTTCAACAACGACTACCGCGCGCTCATGCAGGAAAAGGGGCTCGTGCTCTCCGGCCTGTCGCCGGATGGCCACATCGCGCCGGATCGTCCTGCCCGAATGGGACGAAATAGACGTTCTTCCGGTTCAGCAGCCGCGCGATGTTTTCCGCCGAGCCGGAAAGCCCGTCGTTCGTCGATATCGCAAGCACGAGCGGCCGCCCGTTGCGAAGGTGCGCCTTTGCCGCCATCGTCACGGCGCTGTCCGTTATCCCGTGAGCAAGCTTTGCAAGCGTGTTGCCGGTGCACGGCGCGATCAGCAGCGCATCCATCGGCCTTGCAGGGCCGAGCGGCTCGGCGGCGGCTATCGTCGTCACCACGTCGGCATGCCCCGTCAGCTCGGCGAGCCTGCGCATATTCTCTTCCGCCATGCCGAAGCGGCTGTCCGTCGCGGCGGCGGTGCCGCTCATGATCGGTATCAGCTCGTATTTCTCCGCAAGCACCCCGCCGCAGCAAACACCTTGTCATAGGCGCAATACGACCCGCACAGCGCCAGACCGACAATTTTCTTCTCACCCATTGCTACTCCCCTGCTCGTTCAAAACGTCATATATTGCCTCGCGCATCAGCTCCGCCGCGCCGTATGGCGCACACTTTCCGGGCATCCCCGGCGCGCAGATCGTCCTTATCCCGATGTTCTCGGCCAGATTCCGGTCGAAGCCGCCAGGCCGCGAGGCAAGCTCCAGCAGCAGCGCGTCATCGCGGACGCAGCAGAGCGCGGCGTCGCTGAGGACGCGCGCCGGTATCGTATTGATTATGTAGTCGAAGTCCGCGACCCGCCCCTCAAGCTCGTCAAAGCCAAGCCCATGGCAGCCCATCGCGCGCGCCATTGCGCGGTCACGGCTCTTTCTGGCCGCGGCGTATACATCCGCTCCCATCGCGCGCGGCCGCTGAGCAAGGATGGAGCCTATGCGCCCCAGCCGAGGACGAGGGCTTTTCGCCGCCAGAGCGTTTTATCGCGCCGGAGATGAGCAGGCCGAGCGCCCCCTCGGCGGTTATCGCCGCGTTGCCCACGGCGAAATCCTGCCGCAATGATGTCCTCCACCTGCGCCCCTGCCTCCATCGCGCATGCCGCGGCGGTGTCGCTCAGCTTCCCCGCGCAGAGTATCTGCCCCGGCCAGAGCGCGCCGCACACCTCGGTCATCCGGTGGGTCTCGGCGGCAAACGGGGCGTACAGGGAAGCCGCCCTTCTCCGCGGGGCACGGCAGAATTACGCAGTCCGCGCCGTATGTGCAGCCTTGGATGCACCCGGCCTTCGGCACCTCCGGCGGCAGCTCCGCCTTCTCAAGCGCGAAGCTGTACACCCTGTGTCCGTCGCCCGCAAGCATCGAGCAGAGCAGCGCAGAGCGCAGATCTCCTCCAATTACAGCAAATTTCACAAATAAACCACCTCCTCGCTCCATGGTATTCGGATGGACGTGAAGCGGTTCCTGTGGACATGCGGCGGCAAATGTGTTATTATTAAGTTTAGTTTTTTTTAAGGCGGTGCGATATGAGCAGAGCAGACGAAATATTCATCCGGAACTGCCGGGACATTCTTGACAACGGCGTCTGGGACACCGACCGCGAAGTCCGCCCGCACTGGGAGGACGGCGCAAGCGCCCACACGGTCAAGAAATTTGGCATTGTAAACCGCTACGATCTGTCCAGCGAATTTCCAATACTCACCATACGGCGCACATACTGGAAGTCCGCGATAGACGAGCTGCTGTGGATATGGCAGCTCAAGAGCAGCAACGTCCATGATCTGCGCACCCGCGTGTGGGATGCATGGGCGGATGAAAACGGCTCCATCGGCAAGGCCTACGGCTACCAGCTCGGCGTGAAGCACCATTACCCCGAGGGCGACATGGATCAGGTGGATAAGGTGCTGTGGGACCTGAAGCACGACCCCGCCTCCCGCCGCATAATGACGAACATTTATACCTTCGCCGACCTCTCCGAAATGGCGCTCTATCCGTGCGCCTACTCGATGACGTTCAACGTCTCGGGCAACACGCTCAACGCCATTCTCAACCAGCGCAGCCAGGACATGCTCGCGGCAAACAACTGGAACGTTGTGCAGTACGCCGTGCTGACGATAATGCTGGCGCAGGTGTCCGGCTTTGAGCCGGGCGAGTTTGTGCACGTCATCGCCGACGCACATATATACGACCGGCATGTGCCGATGATAGAGCGGATAATCCGGAACGAGCCGAAGCCGGCGCCGAAATTCATCGTCGATCCGAGCGTTGATGATTTCTATAAATTCACGCGCGACAGCTTCAGCATGGAAAATTACGAGTTTACGCCTTTTGACGAAAAAAAAATACCCGTAGCACTGTGAGGACAGAGGTAAAATTATGGATGCAATAGTTGCAGTATATTCCGATTGGGGCATCGGCGACGGCGGCACGCACCCGTCGTCCTCAAAGGCCGACAGGCGCCATTTCCGCAAAGCCTTTACCGACGGCTCCGCCGTCATAGTCGGCCGCAAAACGCTTGCCGATTTTCCGGGCGGCAAGCCCCTGGCAAACCGCTTCAACATCGTCGTCTCCCGCCAGGGCATCAACGTGGACGGCGCGCTGGTCGTGCACAGCACCGGCGAAGCGCTGGACGCAGCGGAAGACTTTGAACAGTGCTTCGTCATAGGCGGCGCGAGCGTTTACATGCAGTTTTTTCAACTATCTTGAGCGCGTATACGTCACCAAAATAGACACCGAGCCGCAGTCGGACAGCTTCTTCCCGAACCTCGACCGCAACCCCGAATGGGAATGCGTTTCGCAGGAGCCATGGGAGGAGGAGGACGGCATACGCTACTGCTTCTGTACCTACGAGAAGAAGTTCAGCCTGTAAGCTCGCATCCCGTATAATAATGAGCCAGTATCGCCCGATAGTCATCGCCATCCTCGGCCATGACGTTCGCGCCGTACTGGCTCATGCCGACGCCGTGGCCGCTGCCCGTGACGGTGAAATGAAAGCCGCCGCCATATTCAAGCTCGAATGCCGTAGAGCGGAGCGCGAACAGGCTCCTGAGTTCCGTTCCAGATACGCTGACGCCGCCCAGAACGACGCTTGCCACGCGTCCGCTCTCGTCGCGTGAGATCTCGCCCACCCAGCCCGACGCATCGCCGGTGAAGTCCGCTTCGGGGTGCGCGGAGAGAAGCGTGTCGCGGAAGTCAAGCTCCGTGCAGTCAACGCGGCTGACAAAGTTAGGCACGTCTTCCTCCGTTTCCGGACTGCTGACGCTTATGAGATACGGCCGCTCACTCCATATGCTGCCGCTGGCCTCGGTCGCTCCGGCGGACGATGAGTGGAACGCCGCGAACACCGCCTCCCCGTCATAGCTCAGATACTGCCCCTCCGTCGCCGCGACCGCGGCGCGTATTTTTCTATATACATGTCGTAGTCCACGCCCCATTTTTCGTGCAGGCCGCGGCGTCGTCCTGCCATGCCTGACAGCATTTATAATCGGGGCACACCTGCGCATCGCCATGCTTTTTGCCTGCGGCGCAGTTCATCGCGTATGTCCGCGCGCAGCCACCGCCTGCGCCTTCAGCGCTTCACCAGGAAAAGCCGCCGGCATCTCCGCCGCGACAACGCCGACCAGATACTCCTGCATGTCCATTTCCAGTATGCCGTCCTCTGTCAGCAGGCTTATCCGCTCCGGCGCGGACAGGGGCTGCGGCGTTGTCTCCGGTGCAGCACTTTCCACGGGCGGTGCAGTCTCCTCCGGTGCAGTCTCCTCCGGTGCGCTCTCCGCGCCGCGCCCCTGCCGCAGCCCGACAGCACAACAGCGATCACCAGCGCGATATATGACAGCAAGATCGTTCGCTTCATCTTGTCCTCCTCATCTTCCGCTTGACGGAATGGCAGAATGAGTATAAAATCCCTTATATAAATCCCTATATAAAATAATATAAAAAGCAGGTAATTCTTTATGCGCAACGAAATGAAACAGCTTGCCCTGAAGCTCGACTGCTACGTGCTGGGCGCAAGCGCTTTCGGTGTTTTCATCCGCTGGCTCCAGCTTCAAATCGCGTTCGATGACAACGGGCTTTGCGGCTCCAGCTCGCTGAATGTCGCGGTGGTGCTGATAGTCCTCGCGGCGGCCGCAGTGTTCTATCGCTTCATCAAGCGTATGAAAGCACAGCAGTTCGTCCCGCCCGCCGCGCCGCATGAGGCGCTGGCCCAACACCGGACGGCTCTTCTCCATTCTCCGCTGGGTCATCGGCGGGATGATGTGTCTCGGCGCGCTCGTCCTGGCCATGAGCTGCGAGACCGACGAAGAGGTCGTATTTCTGCTCATCCTCGCGGGGCTGGCGCTCCTCTCTGGAGTCGCATTCCCGTCGCGCTCATGAAAAAGGTGAGCGACCCGCAGGCCAAGATCTCCCTGCTGTGCCTGTTGTCCATCTTTGCCGGTGCTGATGTACGCGCTCTGGCTCGTTGTCTGCTACAAGGCCAACGATATCAACAGCGTCGTCTGGGCTTACGCTGTGGAGATCATCGCGGTCTCGGTCGCAATGATCGGCTTCTTCTATAACGCCGGATACGTATTCGGCCAGCCCAAACCGTGGCACAGTCTGTTCTTCTCAATGATCGGCGCGATGCTGTGCGTGATGTGCATCGCGGATGAGCGCTATTTCGGTATGCAGCTCATCTTTATCTCCACCGCGCTGATGTTCATGTACTACACCTGGGTCATTATTCAGAACATGGGCAAAAAGCCGCAGAAAGTCCAGCCCCTGTGGACGATGGCTTCGACCGGCTCAGATAAAAAATTCCGTGGAATGATCCACGGAATTTTTTATTTATTCTGCCAGCAAACTGCGAATTTTACGCCTGCAGCTCGTCGTCGGCTTCGTTTTCGACGGCGGCTATATGGCCGGTGCGGTTCATCTCGCTCTCATTTTTCCACAGGAAGCTGAGCTTCAGCTCCTGCCCCGCCGCGATCCTTTGGAAATTTTCCCTATGCTTATAGAACATGAACGGCGACGGCAGCAATATCAGCGCACCCAGCCACGAGCCGGTGGTCAGCGCATAATACAGCGGGAAAACGACCGACATCGACACCGCCGCGATGCAGATATAGCTGCTCGCAAAGCCGATAATTGCCGCGAGCAGTACCATCAGCAAAAAACGTCGCGGGGCCGCAGGCAAGCGCCAGCCCGCCGAGGCAGGCGAAGCCCTTTCCGCCCCTGAAGCCCAGGAACACGGAGAACATATGCCCCCAGCACGCAGGCCGCTCCTGCGATCTGTCCGGCAAATTCAAGCTCCGGAAACAGCGCGGCCGCTATCCACCATGAGGCCGCAGCCTTCAGAATATCCAGCACCGCGACCAGCACTCCGGCAAACTTCCCCGCCATGATTATCGTGTTTGACGCGCCGGCATTCTTCGACCCGGTCTCGCGCACGTCGTATCCGCGCCGCTTCCCGATGAGGAACGACGGGCTTACGCAGCCGAGCAGATATCCTATCAGCGCGCTTATCACCACGCGCACCGCGATCGCTTCATTCATCGCATGCTCCCCCATCTCCGGCATGAGCCTGTATACAGTCTGCGCAACTCCGGCGCAGTTGTTGTCCGTTCCGTCACGATGTCCGCCGCGGCTTTGACCTTGTCCGAGGCGTTGAGCATGGCGGCTCCGGTTCCCGCCGCAGAGAGCATCGTCAGGTCGTTCGACCCGTCGCCGAAGGTGAGCGTCTCCTCTATACCGACGCCGAGCAGGCCGCACAGCGTCTTCAGCGCCGCGCCCTTGTTCGCGTCGAGGCTGTTCAGCTCTATGTTGCTGCTTATCGACGAGGTCACGGATATGTCCGGCCACAGCGCGGGCGCTCAGCCAGCCAGTGCAGCCGGCGCGGATCGCTGAAATGCATCTGCATTTTCTGCACCGGCGTTCCGCGCTCGCGCAGCGTCGCTTTCAGATCGTCCACCGCCGTGCGGGTCTTTTTTCGTCAGCAGTGCGACGCCGGGGTCACTTATATATTCGTCGATCTTCGCGTACATGCTGCCGCTCATCCAGCCCCAGTCGTCCTGATAGCAGTCGTAGATCACGGGCAGGCCGTCCATGAATTCCGCCAGTTCTATCGCCCGCGCCGCTGGTATCTCCGCGCGGCAGATCACTTTTTCTCCCATGCGTCGTACACCTGCGCACCGTTCACGCATATGCAGTAGCGCACGAACGGCGCGCGCGCGCTGCTCCGGCAGGCCGGGATATATCCGCCCCGTCGCCGGCACGAGCTGCACGCCGCACTCCGCCGCGCGGTGCAGCATGCGCAGATTCTCCTCAGGTATCTCCTTGACGTCGTTCAGAAGCGTACCGTCAAGGTCAAATGCAATAATTTTGTATTTCAATCAAATCACCCGTTGATATTAAACAGCATTTATTGACATTTTTCAAGAACTTTATGTATTGAAATTCTATTCGCGGTAATGTATACTTATAGACGTCGTTTTGCGGGACGGAATTCCCGCTCGATTGGCTACAAACCTGAATGGAGGAATAAAGAATGACGCTTCAGAAGAAAGCGGCTCAGCTCAGAATTGATATTATCGAAGAGCTGTACAAGGCGCAGTCCGGTCATCCGGGCGGCTCCCTGTCCTGCATCGACGAGCTGGTCGCGCTGTATTATAACGTGATGAACGTTGACCCCGCCGATCCGCAGATGCCGGATCGTGACCGTTTCGTCCTGAGCAAGGGTCATTGCTGTCCCCGCGCTCTACGCGGTGCTGGCGGACAAGGGCTTCTTCCCGAAGGAGGAGCTTATGACTCTGCGCCAGCTCGGAAGCCACCTGCAGGGGCATCCCGACAAGAACAAGACCCCCGGCGTTGACGCCTGCACCGGCTCCCTCGGTCAGGGCATGTCCATCGCTGTAGGCATGGCTATGGCCGCAAAGCACGGCGGCAAGCGCTATCAGGTGTACACCATGGTCGGCGACGGCGAGTGCCAGGAGGGTCAGATATGGGAGGCCGCAATGGCCGCCGCCCATTATAAGCTCGATAACCTCACCGTTATTCTCGACCATAACGGCCTGCAGATAGACGGCAGGAACGACGATGTCATGTCTCTCGGCAACATCTGCGCGAAGTTTGCCGCCTTCGGCTTTGACACTGTCACCGTGAACGGGCACGATATCGACGCCGTCACTGCGGCGCTCCGCCTGCCGCACACCACCGGCAAGCCGAAGTTCATCTGCTGCGAAACCGTCAAGGGTAAGGGCGTTTCCTTCATGGAGAACAACCCCGGCTGGCACGGCGCCACTATAAAGACCGCCGATTACGAGGCGGCCATGAAAGAATTGGAGGCTGCGTTAAATGGCTAAATCCACAAGAGAAGCATACGGCGAAGCTTTGCAGAGCTTGGCAAAACCAATGAGCGCATAGTCGTTATGGACGCGGACCTCTCCGGCTCCACAAAGACCAGCACCTTCAAAAAGGCTTTCCCCGACAGGTTTTATGATTTCGGCATCGCCGAAGCGAACATGATAGACGCAGCGGCGGGCTTTGCCTTCTCCGGCTATATTCCCTTCGCCAGCACCTTCGCCATATTCGGCGCAGGCCGCGCATATGAGCAGATACGCAACAGCGTCGCCTATGCCAAGGCAAACGTCAAGCTCGCGTTCACCCACGCGGGGCTCAGCGTCGGCGAGGACGGCGGCTCCCATCAGGCGCTTGAGGATATAAGCCTCATGCGCGGCATCCCCGGCATGACCGTGTTCGTCCCCTGTGACGCCGAGGAAGCCAAAAAGGCCGTCGCGGCGGCCGTGGAGATAGACGGCCCCGTATATCTGCGCCTGTCCCGCCCGAATACCGACGCCGTGACCGACGCGGATACGCCGTTCATCCCCGGCAAGGCCAACGTCATCCGCGACGGCAGTGATGCCGCGATCTTCGCCACCGGACTCATGGTGACCCGCGCCATCAAGGCGGCGGAGCTGCTTGAGGCCGAGGGCATCAGCGCAGCGGTCGTGAATTTCCACACCATCAAGCCCAACGACAAAGAGACCATCCTCGCCTACAACGGCAAGGTGAAGGCCATCGTCACCGCCGAGGAACACTTCGTCACAGGCGGCCTCGGCTCCGCAGTCGCAGAGGTTCTGGCCGGTCATGCCGGCGCCGGCTTCGACCGCGTCGGCGTAGAAGATCGCTTCGGCCAGTCCGGTAAGCCCGACGCGCTGTTCGTGGAATACGGCCTGACCGCGGAAAACATCGCCGCCAAGGTCAAAAGCTCTCCTGTAAGGCTCGGATCGGCATCCCGATATATAAGAAACAAGCGGCTCCGCTATGGAGCCGCTCGTTTTATTATGTGTCAGCAGTACCTTATCTCAATATCCGCGTTTCCGCAGAGCTTTTCGAGCTCCTTTTTACGCCTGACATCGGGAATGATCATATATGCGCCCGACCCCGCCGCCTTTGATATTTCGGTCAGAAGACAGGTCGCCGCGCCGCTTCTCTGATAAACTCCCAGGACATAGACATTGTCTATCCGGCCATCTTTGACGGAAGCAAAAGCGCAGTCACGACCCCAGTGCAGCATATAAATTTTCGTTTGGGATCGTCCGCCGCTTCCCGCAGCTTCTGGTCTATCAGAAGCTCACTCCTGCTCCCGATTCCTGTCATTTTTCTTCTTTCGACAAACGGTAATTGAACGCGCCACAGCGGTTCGCGTCATGCGCGATCTCCATCAGCCGGCTGACCGAACCGTCCCACAGGCGGACAGTTTTCTCCAGATCCATCGCCGCCACAAAGAAGGAGTCCGGATCGTGCCACTCCGTGCTTATTCCGAGGAAAATCTGCCTGCCTTCACTTTTCTGCAAATACTGGTATCTCTCCATTTGCGGGCGTTGATTGCCTATCACCTTGTAGTGCCTTTTCCTGAAGTAAAACATGCTGCTCTCACAGGTGAACACCGGCTCCCGACGACCGATAAAGGTCGCGTCAGTGAGCCGGTCAGTATCGACGCTGTCCGGTATCTCTTCGTAAATGCCGTTGAGCAGCCGGAAGTTTGCCCACCAGTCATGTATTTCAGGCACCATGGCGCATTGCCATGACGATTTGTCAGATATCTTTTGCAGCAGGACATATTTCCCGTCGTAGCTATGGAACTCTTCGTCCGTCATGTCCGTATATTCGCGGGCGTGCTTGGCGATGGATTTATTGGCGGTTTTCAGCTGTATCGCCACTATATCCCCTTCGTTGAAAATGGTGTCCGTGTATACGTCGGGCTTGATTTTCTTCTTCGGCCCCATCGGCGAGAGAAGCATTGCGCGGAAATCCGCAAGCGCTTTCTTCCGCTGGTTCAGTATCTTCTCCCCTGACTCCGCCCATATCTCAAGGCCGAAATCGCTGTCGATCAGCTGTATCGCCCGATCTCTTATCTCGTCCGTGAGAATGCCCTTTTTCCACATATAGTCCGCGAGGGAATAGACATAGTTGCACCATTCCTCCGGATCGGTCTCGTCGAATCTGGTTCTGATGTATTCGTCTATCTTGTCTGCGGCGCTTTCTCCCCAACGATAGAAGGCGCATGAGTAATCCATCTTCAGGTCGCGCGCCATATCATTTCCGGTTACGCTGACGCTCCATGCCCCCATATCAGCACTCCTTACGTGTTTTATCGGGCCGATCTGACTTGATTATAATAAAATATGGCTATTATTTCAAGATGGAATTGTGACCTGGAAAACACACGATAACGAAGGGCGGCTGTTTCAGACAGCCGCCCTTCGTCTATTCAGTTTCAGCGCCGCGTCTTTATCTTATCCTGCGGCATTCAAGATAATACCGCTTTTCGTCCGCACTACCGATGGAGAAGCTCTTGCGGACAAATATCCCGTCGCGCTGTATCGTAGCGAAAAAGTCGCCGCGGTCGAAGCCGCCGAACACTATGCTCAGCCTATCCGGCCTGTCCCCAAGCTTCCGGCACTCCTCGGCACCGTGTATGTAGTCCAGCTGCGCCTCCGGATGCCGCGCCAGCCACTCGTCGAGCTTGGGCTGTAATTCCCTGAAGCGACGGCGGGTTCGCCGCATCGAAGCCCAGCTCGCGCTGCACCTGCTCCGGATCGACATTGCACAGCAGCCGGTGTATCGGGTGGAAGCTCAGTCCATCGTCATAGATGCTGACCAGCTCCACCAGCGCATAGCGCGCGGATGCCCCTCGCGCTCGGTCTCCGGAATGCTTTCGCGCTGGGCATACCAGCACTCGCGCGCCGCGGCCAGCGAATGGTTCCCGTCGCCGACGGCGTACAGCGGCGCGTTGCCGCGCTTCTCGTTCAGCGCGCCGAGTGCATCGGCTATCGCCGCGCACACGCGCTCATCCCGAACATGATAGCCCTCGATATGTCCGCCGCCCTGCATCAGGTCGAAATCATACAGCTTCGGCAGGCTGCCAAGCTCGCGCTCCAGCGAGCGCCGTCACGGAATTCTCGCGGTCGTCCGTCAGCACGAGCACATGCGGCATTTCCAGCACGGCTTCGCGCCGCAGCGCAATGCGCGCGGGCAACCGCTCGCGCACGGTGGCCTCGGTCGCGCGCATGAGCGTATCCGCCGTGGGGCTGAAATCATACTGCTCAAGATCGACGGCGGCAAGCAGCCCATGGCGTATGCCCTCCGAAGTCCGGCGGCACACATAGACGAAGCCCTCGCCTATGCTTTGCGCAGGCTCCCGTCGGCAAGGTACCGGCGCATATTCGCTGGTACATCCGCGCCCGCATTCTCGCGGCCGAGCCACGCCTCCGGCAGCATCAGATGCAACGCGGACGGCGCATCGCCGACGATCCGCTCCGTCTCCTCCCAATATTCCGGTTCCGCCGTATGCTGATCGCAGGCGATAACCGCGAAGCGCTCAATGTCTCGCGCGGGGAGCAGGATTTCCGGAACGCGGCCCGATCGGCGCGAACAGCTTGTTCAGATCCTTCATTCGCGCAGTCCCCTCTCAAAGTCTCTCATGCACTCGGCGAGCTTCTCCACGCCCGTCATCGGCATGCCGTTATATATCGAGGCGCGGCAGCCTCCGGTGAGCCGGTGTCCCTTGACGTTTATCATCCCGCGCCCCTCGGCCATGCGCACGAAATCCGCGGTCAGCTCAGGCGTGGGCAGTGTAAAGGTGACGTTGGTTATCGAACGGCTGTCCTTCTCGGCGCGCGGGGCGAACAGCTTCGACTCATCCAGCACGGAATACAGCGGCGGCTTTCTCTTTATTACGGCGCTCCATCTCCGCGACGCCGCCCTGCTCCTCGACCCAGTTGAACATGAGTCCGGCCATATATATCGCAAAGGCGGGCGGGGTATTGTACATGGAGCCGTTTTCGCCATCAGATCATAGCGCAGCATGGAGGGGACGACCTCGTCAAGCTCGCTCGTCACAAGCTCCTTGCGGACTATGACGACGGTGAGACCTGCGATGCCCATATTCTTCTGCGCGCCCATATACGCGAGGCCGAAGCGGTTTATATCATATTCGCGCCCCAGTGCAACGGACGACAGGTCGCCCACGAGGGGGACGCTTCCCGTTTCGGGCAGCTCGCTCCACATCGTGCCGTAGATAGTGTTGTTGACGGTTATGTGCAGAAACCGCGCGTCCTGCGGCACATCCGCGGCGTTTATGCGCGGGATGGCCGTAAAGCCGTTTTCCTTGCCGTTCGCAAGACACACAGCATCGCACCAGCGCGCGCCCTCGTCAAGCGCTTTGCCCGCGAACTGCCCGTGACGACATATGCCGCCTTTTCCCCGCGCTTTGCGAGGTTCATCGGTATCATCGAGAACTGGAGCGACGCGCCGCCCTGCAGAAAGAGCACATGGTAATCGTCGCTTATGTTCATGATGCGGCGCAGCGAGGCCTCCGCGTCCGCTATTATCGGCGCGAAATACTTGGAGCGGTGGCTCATCTCCATGACGCTGCTGCCGCAGCCCTTATAATCTACCAGATCGCGCTGCGCCTCCTCGAGCACCTCAAGCGGCAGCATCGACGGCCCCGCGGAAAAATTCAAAACACGGTTCACAATATCCCTCCTGTTGGCAGTTTATAAACCAACGGCAGGAAGATTCATCTTCCTGCCGTGAATTCTTCTTCATTCAATTATACGGTGCGCCGCCGGACTTGTCAACACTTTGCCGCACTGCTTTATTATAGTGCGTCCTCCGGACGGCGGAGCGATGCGAAGAACGCGTCCCGCGCGGACTGCTTGTAGCCGCGGCTTACCGGCATGTTCATCGCGATGCCCCAGAAGTTAAACTGTATGTAGTTCGAGATGATCGTCGGTAAAGAGATCATGTTATGTCATACCTCATATATTTACATGCTATTTTGACATAAAAAATCTGCGTATTTGACATATGGTGTGTCACACGGAGAAAAATCTGGTATAATATGCTTGTATTTGAGGCGGAGCACAGGAAATATAACGCGAGCTGTAAAAACTAGTTTATTATACGCGCATTACGGCGATTTGTAAATATATTCATATACATTGTATGGAATTGGGTGATGTATTCAGGGCATGAGTCCGGGGCTTATACTTCCACAACCTCACAAACTCACAAACTCTCTTACTCCTTATGAGCACCGAAGCTGTGCCCTGAATAGAGCATCCAATAACAAACCGTCCCTCGTTTGAGGGACGGTTTGTTATTGCTTTTATAATTATTGCTTTTTATTTTCCCCGTCCGGCGGAACGGATAATACATCACCGCCCAGACGGCGGCGAGGATCGGCAGATAGCCCAGCACGAAGCCGGGACTCCCAGAAATGCAAACCACTCCAGCGGCGAGCCGGGCGACGGCCAGTTGAGAAACATGTAATCGTCCCCGTAGCGCGGTCGAAAATGTACACCGGCAGCGCCAGCGCCAGCATCAGGACAAGGCTCTGCGGGCATTTCTTCACGTCGGGGACGATGTCCCGCGCCGCGACCTGCATCACGACGTAGGTCACGATCATCCCGTGTATCACGAATGACGACACGCTCATGAAATGCAGCGCCGGATAATATCCCCAGTCGGGAAAGATCAGCGCGAAAAACTGCGCCAGGCATACAGAACGCGTACAGGAACTGCCCCCGTCAGCGCGCCGCCGCGCCACGCGTGGGAGCGCGCAGATGTACACCGCCATCGCGCACAGATGCAGCGGCAGACGGCCGATATTATATTCCCCAGCCGCAAGCAGCAGCGCTGCGCGCAGAAGCTTATCCCCAACGCGCCCCATGCCCGCGGCGGATGATGCGCCGTGAATTTTCATCCGCATTTTTATACGCCAGACACACGCCGCCCCCGCCGCGAGGAGCACCGCAAGCCATGCGAAATGCGCCGCGCTGAACATTCCGAATCCACCCGCGGCGCCGTTTTTTATCGTAAAATCAAAGAGTTCAGCCATTTAAACATCCTCTTGATTGTATTATATGTATATAATATCACTTTATTGCAGTTAATTAAACGGGAAAATTCACGAAAATGAATATTCCCTGTTGACAAACGGATTCGGCGGCTATAATAAGCTCAACTGAACAAAGTATGATAGAGGCGCGGTTATCAAGAGTAACTCCGGAAAAACGCAGGGAAGCGTGGAGCGAAAGGGGTCGCCGCCGAAGGGTATCCGGTTCCCGAACGGATATACCTGGGTCGTCGGAGAATATCCGCCGGACTGTCGCGTAAGCGGAGAGCTGTCAGGACACCTATGTACCGACTATGATATTTAGGTCATGAACAGTATCTGCTCTGTTCATGATTTTTTATTTGAGGTACATATTATGTACGGAACCTTTCTGGGCGCTTCTGCCGCCGATCCTCGCAATCGTCCTCGCACTCATCACCAAGGAAGCATACTCCTCGCTGTTCATCGGCGTCCTCATCGGCGCGATGTTCTGCGCTGGCTTCAATCCCCCGTCGGCACGCTCGACACCGCACTGAACGACGGCTTTATTGCCGCCATCGCGGGGCAACGCGGGTATCTTCCTGTTCCTCGTCCTGCTCGGCATAATCGTGGCGCTGGTCAATATGTCCGGCGGCTCGGCGGCGTTCGGCCGCTGGGCAGAGCATCAAGTTCACACCCGCGTCGGCGCAATACTCGCGACCTTCTTCCTCGGTGTGCTCATCTTCATTGACGACTATTTCAACTGCCTGACAGTCGGCTCCGTCATGCGGCCGGTGACTGATGGACACCGCGTCTCCCGCGCCAAGCTCGCATATCTCATCGACGCGACCGCCGCGCCCGTCTGCATGATAGCCCCGATCTCCTCCTGGGCAGCCGCCGTCTCCGGCGTCGCGGCAGACCTCAACGCGGGCTACAGCGGCATCGAGCTGTTCATCAAGGCGATACCCTATAACTTCTACTCTCTGCTGACTCTCGTGTTCATCGTGGCCTTGGCCTGCATGAAGTTCGACTACGGCCCCATGCGCATCCACGAGATGAGCGCCCAGCTCAACGGCAATCTCGGCGGCCTTGCCGGCACGCGAGGATGAAGCCGCAAAACCCCAAGGGCCGTGTTATCGACCTCGTGCTCCCCGTGCTCGTCCTGATAATCACCTGCACCATAGGCATGCTCTATGTAGGCGGCTTCTTCGGCGCAGATCCCTCCGGCAGCACCGAATTTGCGGGCGACTTCATCGGCGCCTTCGGCAACACCAACGCCTTTGTCGGCCTTCCCTGGGGCGGCATAATCTCCCCTCGTTCTCATCGTTATCTACCTTGTCGCGCGCGGTGTCATCAGCTTCAAGGACGCGATGTCCTGCGTCCCCAAGGGCTTCATCGCCATGGTTCCCCGATCATCATTCTGACCCTCGCAGTCTCCCTCAAGACCATGACCAGCAATCTCGGCGCGGCGGAATTCGTCCGTGACCTCGTGTACGGCGCTTCCAGCGGACTTACAGCCATGCCCCGCGGTCATCTTCGTCGTGGCCTGCATCCTCGCTTTCGCGTCCGGCACCTCCTGGGGCACATTCGGCATCCTCATCCCCATCACGACCGCGATTTTCCCCACCTCCAGCGAGCTGCTGATAATCGGCATCTCCGCCTCTTTGCGCGGGCGCTGTCTGCGGCGACCACTGCTCCCCCATTTCCGACACGACCATGTTTATTATTGAAAAAAAGTCCGCGGATGCTGTACAATATCGCAGTTTGGAGATGAGATATATGAAAGCATTATTATCCCTTGCCATCCAATGTTTGCCGGGCTTATGATGACCCGACTTCTCAAGAAAACATCTGCCCGACGTGACGGCTTACCTCATTGCGGGCGTTCTGATCGGCCCCTGCTTCATCGGTGCGCTGGGCATCCCCGGCATCGGCTTTGAAAGCTACGAGGAGCTGGAGGGCGTCGGGCTTATATCCGACGTCGCGCTCGGCTTCATCGCCTTCTCGATAGGCAACGAGTTCCGCCTGTCGCGGCTCAAGGAGACCGGCAAGCAGGCGCTTGTCGTCGGCATTCTTCAGGGCCGTGACCGCGACGGTGCTGGTCGATATCGCGCTGCTGATATTCCACTTTATCCGCCCGACGTACTGACCGTCCCCGCCGCGATAACCCTCGGCGCCATCGCCGCCGCGACTGCTCCGGCCGCGACGCTCATGGTCGTGCGCCAGTACAAGGCCAAGGGGCCGCTCACTGACCTCCTGCTGCCGATAGTCGCGCTGGACGACGCGGTCGGCCTCGTGCTGTTCGCAGTGTCCTTCGGCATCGCCAAGGCGCTGAGCAGCGGCGTTGTCGACCTCTACACCATCGTCGCAAACCCGATAATCGAGATTACCGCCTCCCTGCCCTCGGCGCAGTCGCGGGCTCGGTTATGACCCAGATCGAAAGCTCTTTAACTCCAACACAAACCGCCTTGCCATAACCATAAGCTTCGTGTTCCTGACGGTCGCGCTGTCGATGATAAGCGTGAAGATCGGCCCCCGTGACTCTGGGCTTCTCGTCGCTGCTGGTGTGCATGATGCTCGGCAGCGTGTTCTGCAACCTCTGCCCGCTCTCCGAAGAGATCATGGAAAACTCCGACCGCTGGACAGGCCCTCTCATGGTGCTGTTCTTCGTCATCTCCGGCGCGGAGCTGGAGCTGGGCGTATTCAAGGAGCTTGCCTCGGTGCTCGTCGGCATAATCTATATGCTTGCCCGCTCTGCCGGTAAGTATATCGGCGCGCGCGAATCCGCAAAGCTCATGCGCTGCGATAAGAATATCGTCGAATACCTCGGCATCACGCTGCTGCCGCAGGCCTGGCGTCGCGCTGGGCATGTGTGTCACGGCGTCCACTCTGCCTGAGGACGGCGCGCTGATACGCAACATCGTTCTCTTCGCGGTGCTGATATACGAGCTGGTCGGCCCGATGATGACCAAATGGGCGCTCCAGAAGGCGGGCGACATCAAGCCTATGGGCGATGATGTCAGAAATCGCCGCGAACGTAAATTGAGCAGGCCAAAAAAATGTGCAAAGATTGACAAAAAATGCGCCGAATGTGTTTTTCCTCTTGAAAATCCTTGAAGCTTGATATAAAATAGCCCTCGGTGCCGGGAGGCGGGTCAGCCGCTCCTCGGCACATATTTTGTGGTCAATTCGGTTACACGCCGGTTAAAGTTTCAATATCTTGTGATTTACTCTTGACAAGAGCGAAAAGATATGACTGTATTATACTCCATGGACTTAAGAATCGGGCGAAGGGAGGCCGCGTTATGCTAATATCCGGACTGCAAAAAGCTCACGTTGCTGGATTACCCCGGCAAGGTCGCGTGTACCGTGTTCACGCCGGGCTGCAATCTCCGCTGCCCTTTCTGCCACAACGCCCCTCTCGTGCTGCCGGGCTTGTCGGGCAGGATACGGACGAGGAGCAGGTGCTGAGCTTTCTGAGAAAGCGTCAGGGCGTGCTGGACGGCGTTGCGATAACCGGCGGCGAGCCGCTGCACAAGGATCTTCCGTCGTTTCTCGAAAAGGTCCGCGCGCTGGGCTTTTATGATAAAGCTCGACACGAACGGCACCTTCCCCGAGCAGTTGAAGGAGGTCGTCAGCGCCGGACTTGTCGACCGAGTGGCGATGGACATAAAAAATTCGCCGGAGCTTTACGCAAAGACCGTCGGGCTTGATACGCTCGACCTCGGCGCAATAGAACGCTCAAAGAACTTCCTGCTGGGCGGGACTGTGGACTACGAATTCCGCACGACCGTCGTCCGCGGGCTGCACACACGCGCGAGAGCATCGTGGGCACGGCGAAGTGGATAGCAGGCGCAAAGGAATATTATCTCCAGCAATTCAAGGACTCCGGCCATATTATTGCGATAGACGGCCTGAGCGCGTATGACGAGAAGGAAATGCACTCTCTTGCCGATGCCGCGGCGCAGTATGTGCCGTCGGTGCAGGTGCGGGGAGTTTAAGATACAAAGTATAGGAGGATAAGATATGTATCAGGTAATCAAGCGTGACGGAAAGATAGTTGATTTTGACATCAATAAGATAGCCGCCGCCATCAAAAAGGCGTTCGATGCCACCGGCACCGAATATAACGACAGCATTATTGATTTTCTGGCGCTGAAGGTCTCTGCGGACTTTCTGCCCAAGATAAAGGACGGCCTCATCGCCGTTGAGGACGTACAGGACAGCGTTGAGGCAGTGCTCTCCCCTGCGGCGGCTACGAGGCAGTCGCCAAGTCCTACATACTCTACCGCAAGCAGCGCGGAGAAGCTGCGCAACATGAAGTCCACCATACTTTGACTACAAGGACACCGTGGACAAGTACCTCGGCGCTCTCGACTGGCGGGTGAAGGAGAACTCCACCGTCACCTACTCCTGTGGGCGGCCTGATCCTCTCCAACTCCGGCGCCATCACCGCCAACTACTGGCTCAGTGAGATCTACGACAGGAGATCGCCGACGCACACCGCAACTGCGACATTCACCTGCACGACCTGAGCATGCTCACCGGCTACTGCGCCGGCTGGAGCCTCAAGCAACTGATCCAGCAGGGGCTGGGCATCCCCGGGAAGATCAACTCCTCCCCCGCGAGCCACCTCTCCACCCTCTGCAACCAGATGGTCAACTTCCTGGGCATCATGCAGAACGAGTGGGCTGGCGCCCAGGCTTTCTCCTCGTTTGACACCTATCTCGCCCCCTTCGTCCGCGTCGATAACCTGACCCAGAAGGAAGTCAAGCAGTGCATCCAGTCCTTCATCTTCGGCGTGAACACCCCGTCCGCTGGGGCACCCAGGCGCCGTTCTCCAACATCACACTCGACTGGACCGTCCCCGCCGACCTCAAGGATAAGCCCGCGATAGCCGGCGGCAAGGAATGGACTTCACCTACGGCCACTGCAAGAAAGAGATGGACATGATCAACAAGGCATTCATTGAGGCGATGATCGAAGGCGACGCCAACGGCCGCGGCTTCCAGTATCCCATCCCTACCTATTCGATCACCAAGGACTTCGACTGGTCGCCCACC
>VOFB01004280.1_pt1 | contig 35813 bp, 49 predicted proteins | sample 5384141 | NCBI WGS metagenome assembly VOFB01 (sample SAMN12384721, study PRJNA508395) | human gut metagenome | isolation source: healthy gut A | host: Homo sapiens | reverse complement strand
TTTAGACAATTCAAGTTTAATTTATCGTGCTCTTATGGACATTTTCACAAAATGATACTTTTATGACATATCATAGCATACAAAAGAACCTGTCACTGGCAGCTTTTCTTGCATACTTTGGTATACAAAAAACTTGTCACTAGCAATTTTTCTTACATACTTTGGTATCTACAAGACCTGTCACTGGCAGCTTCTTACAAATGTATAGTACTAAAAAGAGTCCGGAAATAATCTTCCCGAACCCTTTTTACATTTTTTAATATTTCACTCCTGTCGCCAGTTTCATAATCGGATTTCCATCATATATTAATTTCAGCAATGTATTATCTTCTACCATTCTGTAAATTTCTTTTCCGATATCTGTTGTATACATTAATGTGATCACCATAAATATAATCCAGACAATAACTAACGCAATCCCCATTCCGAACAGTCCTCCTGCCAGATGATTCAACGCTCCGACTCCCGGAAGTTCTGTTACAATATCCAGTGCAAACACAACTGCTCTCAAAATAATCGTGACCACTATAAATGTTAAAATGAATGCAATAATATTGATCACCTGTTTTGCAATGTACGCACCTGCATATTGTGCAAAAGTTGTAACCCCCAGTTTCTGGTAGGTTGCTTTATTATTATTCTTTAACAGCAGATTTTTAAATGCCGCCGGTATATCAGCCGACTTGATCAATGTCTCCTGCAGACTCTCCGGTATATCTGCGTTCTCAATTGCATTTTCCACCGATTCATTCCCACTATTTTTAATCCATCCAGTACATTTGCCGAAATTCCATACTTTGCAAGATCATCACTGCTGACTTTACCACTTACAATATCTGCTATAGAGATACCGTAACTTTCCAATTTTTCTTCACTGACTCCTGCTGCCTTAAGTACCTTTTTTACTGCTTCTTCCGTAAGGCCGCCCTTGTCTGAATAAGAGTCTCCACCACTGACCGCCGATGTCGCTGCATCTGCCATTGTACTTACTACTTTCTGTCTTATCATATCATCCAGCGGGGTATATTTTTCGATTGTCTGCGATACATACGGCGTCGCAAAGAATACGATCACAAGTGTCACTATCGTCGCTACAAGCGACACTATGATACGGACTGCACCTCTTATCAGTCCTGTTATGATACATATAAGAAAAATAATCCCTATGGATATTTCCAACCAATTCATAGTTTCTCCTTATTTTACAAGACGGACCTTTTCCATTCCATTTGCACTTAACACAATATATTGATTCACTCCGCCAACCGGGAACATTTCCAATATATTATTATCCATCCTGCCTTTAAATTTCTGTATTCCATTCTTCATAAATATACTGCAGTTTTTTCCATCGTACATAATAACCTGGTTTCCACAAAGTTTTACGTGACTGTAATCGCCTTTAAATTCTTTTGACAGAACAACTTTTCCGCTTTTTATTATAAAGGCGCAGTTCATATCCGCCTTTACCCTGGTTTTTCAAGATAAGACCAATATATTTGTTATCATGAAATACGCTTTTTATCTCTTTGTCTATCTTTATCTTTACGGACTGTTTCGGAACTTCTTTTCCGCTATAGATGGCCATACAGTCATCACCGATTGCCACGGATGTATCTGCATCCATGAAAAATCCGGAGGCCAGTATCGTATTCTTATAATTTTACCGGATACTTTATGATCGGCTTCATCCTTTCCGGCTTTCCTGAAGTTATAATAATATAATCTTGACACCATCTGTCCATTCTGCGTGTAAAGATACACAACCTGCATCACTTCACCGTTTGCAGATAATGCTACGTCCACCGGATAACCTGTCCCAGCCAGAGATGTCTTATGTTCCACCAGAACATTTCCTGCAGTGTCATAACAGATTACTTTCATTGATGTGTCATTCTTCAATATGGCACTGACAATTCCCTGCTCTGATACGCTTACCTTCTCTATCGGCATTGTCGTATGCACTTCACCTTTCAGGCCATCCTCCTGCAGGATCAAAATGTCATTTCCTTCTTTATCAGCTACTGCTGCCGACTTGTCGCTGACATCTATCATCGGATTCTTTATCTGATATGACTGGTTCCATTTTTCTTTTTCCTGATTGATTCAGATAAGAGATTCCGTCTTTACTGTATTTTAATACACCATCCAGGAACTGAACATAATTATTATCTGCTGCTCCTTCTCCTACATACGTATCACTGACCCGTACTTTCGTATATGTCTGGAGATTAATCAGCAGATACACCAATATCGCAGCAATTGCTATGACCGCAATCACAATCCCTATTTTTTTTTTTGTTTTTTTCTTTTCCTTCTGGCCAGTTCTTCCTGAATCTCCTTTTCTGTCACTCCATCTTCGCTGTTTAATTCATCCATAATCTCTTCGATAATCTTATCTGTCGGATCTTCCGGCTCTCTCACAACATGGAGATTGCTATTCTTCCTGCGTTTCATCCGTCGGTCATCCTTTCAACGTTTCTTCTGATACTGTGTACCTTAGTATAACACATTTCCCATTTATGGGAGTAACAATTTTTGCCCGATATAGATCAGGTTGCCATCCGATAATCCATTCATTTTGCATATCGCCTTTACATGCGAAGTATCTCCATATAATTTCTTACTGATCCCCGCCAGTGTTTCTCCTTTTTGCACAACATAATAATCCTTATCCGTCAATTGGCTTTCTCCCTCCTTAGAGACCTTTGCCTCTTCTGATTTTTTCACTGTACCGGATACTTCTTTTGCTCCCTCTTTAGCCTCGGCCGCTGTTGTTGTTTTTGTATCTTCTTCTGTCTGTCCGTTTTCCATGCTTTTTGAAAGATTTTCCAGCGATGTCTGTACCGACTTCATTTTGTCAAAATTATTTACTGTTGTAATTCCGATCACCAGCACAATCAACACCAGTAGTGCACTGGTTATATAAGCAAATTTTGAACTTTGATGCTGTTCTTTATATTCCATTTTTTCTCTCACTGCACTACGAAAATCCTTTGCAGCTCGATCCTCAACCACCTCACTGGGAGTCACCCCGTTCTCTCTTCTTGTATTGATCATGTAGTTCTGCATCTCCGGATTTTTCTCATTAATAAATATAATGTCCTCCCATCTGCATAATTTCTCCGAATTTGTATGCATAGAAGACTTCTTCCTGTTCCCTCGCATTTTTCCACAAGAACAGATTCCATTCTTCTGCGAACTCTTTTTCCTGGATCCGTTTAACTTCTCTGTTACGACTCATCGGGCTGCCATCTTCAATGATCCCCATCCAACGATCCGGCATTCCGGGAAAAACCGGGCAGCTTCTTCTTTGCCTCTTTCATTATCTCATCTGTAATTTCTATATCATTTCCATTTGTCTTTACTTCTTTTTCATCTGAACCGCACCGGATACAAATACTGCATTTTCATCCTCAAGTTTCAGCAGTTCTCCCGTAAGTATCACCCCGACCGGTTGTTCTCTGGCTTTCTCCCGCAGCTGATTCAAATATGTATCCACGTAATCTTCTACGTATATCTTTGGATTGTCACTTACATTTCCTATCTGTCTTACATTTTTCGGAAGTTGTCTTTCCATGATACATTCACCTCATTTTAACTATTTTAAATTGCGGTCCGGTTATATTAACACTGCGTTTTACAACCATGCTGCAATTATTTTCGCATATGATATCATATAGGGAATGCATATTTTATCAGTTGATGGGACTTGTCCGAAAAAATATCCGATACGCTTTTTGTTTCTCGACATACTTCGTAAAAAGGAGCTAAAGACCTCTGTTATAAATGTAAAAAAGATAGAAATACCCAAAAGTATTCCTATCTCTCTATCGTCTTATTCGTTTATTCTATGACCACAATATTCCCGCAATCCTGATATCCTTCTGCGATACGATCCGTGATCACATCTGCACCTGTAAATGCCAGGAAAGTTACTGAACTGACCTCTCCGAATTTAGAATGGTCACATAATACATATTTTTTTCTGGCATTGTTCTATTGCGGTTTTCTTCACCATAGCTTCATTCGCATCCGGTGTCGTAAATCCGGCTTTCTTAGTCACGCCATTGGTTCCAAAGAAACCTTTCGTAAAATGGTATTTTCTAAGCGTCTGCATCGCTTCACTTCCCACAACAGCTTCCGTCGAACTTTTCAGTTCTCCTCCTACCAGCCGGACTTTTTACGCCTGCTTTTGGCCAACCGCTGTGCGTGCGCAACAGCATTCGTAACAACAGTTACATCCTTATCACAGAAGAACTCCAGCATATATCCGGTTGTCGTTCCTGCATCCAGATATATGAACTCTCCCTGTCCAATCAACCCAGCCGCATATTCTGCTATACGCTGCTTTTCCGATACATGAACTGTAATTTTCTGTGCCACTGTAGGCTCCTGTGGCGTCACTACGTGATCCGATGCAACCGCACCGCCAAACACTTTCACCAGTTTTCCTGCATTATGAAGTGCTGTGATATCTCTTCGCACGGTCGATTCCGATATATTCAGAAGTTCTTTTTACTTCCGTTACGGTAATGCTGCCCTCTTTTTAAGAAGCTTCAATATCTGTTCATAACGCTGTTCTGTAAGCATATGACCTCCTACAGGTTCTCCTGCATGAATTTGCTTACTGCTTCGTATGCTGCTTCTTCATCAGCGCCTTCAATTGTGAATGTTACTTCATGACCTTTCTTTGCTCCAAGACCCATAAGACCGAAGATCTTCTTGCAGTCAGCTTTCTTTCCTTCTTTTTTCGATCATTACTGATGCTTCGAAAGATTTTGCAAGTTTAACTAACTCTCCTGCCGGACGTGCGTGGATTCCTTCGTTGTCTGTAACTACATACTTAAATTCTTTCATTTTCATACCTCCATAAATATTACATTTTGTGATTTTCATTCTATTCATTTTTACAGGTCTGTCAATATTTCTACTGGCAAACCTGTATTTTAACATTTATTTCCTAAGCGACTTTCTTTTTTCAGCACTCCAAGTAATACTGCTGAGATTACAGTTCCTACTACCAGTGCCACCAGATACATCAGCGCATTTCCCACTACAGGGAATACGAAGATTCCACCATGCGGAGCCATCAGTGTACATCCAAATGGAACCATACCACCTATCATTACTGCTGCCATTATATCATAATTACCTGCTGCAATGGAAGCAGTTCCAAAAACATATGCTGCTTTATTGAACGGACCACCCATATCAATTGCCATCATGGCTGCAAGTATGAATCCAAGAAGAACCCTGCTTGTACTTCCCATTCCTGCAAGGAAGTTGTTAAGTCCTGTGTTAATCCCACCCATTACAGGCTCTACAATAAATGTCATTCCAAGTCCTATTACCAGAATACCCACTACCGGATATATAAGTACAGGTGCTATCTTTTCCAATGCCTCTGGTAACTTATCACATATTTTTCTTAAAAGAACTATAATGTATCCTGCTGCAAAACCTGCAACCAGAGCGCCTAAGAATCCAGACTTTCCATTAGCTGCGATATAACCACCAACAAAACCAAGTGCAAGTGCCGGTCTGTCACCAATGGCCATTGCAATAAATCCTGCCAGAACAGGGAGCATGAAGCCAAATGCTGCTCCACCGATAGACTTAAACAGTGCCGCAACAGGTGTTATCGTACCAAAGTTGCTTCGTTCTGCCTCTGACAGTGCATTCATATCAACATTAAGTCCATCAATAAGAAATGCTATGGCAATCAGAATACCTCCGCCTACAACGAAAGGTAACATATGTGATACACCATTCATAAGCTGTGTATATATCTTATGTCCAATTCCGCCGCCTTTCTTTGCTGATGTGCTTTCCTTCTTTTCAGAAGTTCCTGCCTTATATACAGGTGCATCTCCTGCAAGAGCTTTCTTTATAAGTTCATCTGCTTTATTAATTCCATCTGAAACCTGACACTCAATTACTTTCTTTCCATCAAATCTCTCCATTGGAACCTGTGCATCTGCCGCAACAATAATACACTCTGCCGATTCAATATCTGCATCTGTCAGTACATTCTTAGCTCCGCCAGAACCTCTTGTCTCAATCTTAATTGCACATCCAGCCTTAGCTGCTGCCTTCTCAAGTCCTTCTGCTGCCATGTAAGTATGTGCAATACCTGTAGGGCAGGAAGTAACTGCAAGAATCTTAGCCGGCTTATTGTCTTCCTTTTCAAGTCTTTCATCTATACTCTTGGCTTCTTCGTCAGCCCCATCTATGATTTCAATGAATTCTTCAACCAGTCTTTCATTTCTTGCTCTGTAAATTCTTCATCCATAAGAAGCACTGATAACTTACTTAATACATCAAGATGTACGTTATCCTTAGTATCCGGCGCTGCAATAAGGAAAAGAACCTTTACCGGCTCATCATCAAGCGATTCAAAATCAACTCCATCCTTAATAATCATTGCTGCAAGTCCTGGTGCATTAACAGCACTGCATTTGCCATGAGGAATTGCTATTCCTTCTCCTACACCTGTTGTACTTTCTTCTTCTCTTGCATATATACACCATTGACCAGTGTGCCTTTCGGTGCCGGTGAGCTGTAGACCTCTCCGTTCTCTGCGATCAGTACCGCTCCTTCACCCGCCATGGAAATCAGTACATTTCTCGCTCCTTTTTCCTGAAGCTTTCTTCCGTAAGGAATGACTTCTTCTCTTGTCTTAAGAATCACTCCGAAAATCTCACCAAGTTCGTGATTATTTGGCTTGATCAGGAATGGATGATACTTAAGAACGTTCATCAGGAGATCTCTTGTCGCATCTACGACGATCATAACTCCCTTATCTTTCAGCTCTTTCATGATCCGGCTGTAGATATCATCCGGCATAGACGCCGGGATACTTCCCGCAAGGAATAAGATATCTCCTTCTTTCATCGTATTCAGACGGTCCATCAGTTCTTCTACTTTGTCTTTTGGAATCTTAGGACCACTTCCGTTGATCTCTGTTCCGTCGATTGATTTCAGCTTTAAATTGATTCTGATATTCCTTCTTCAATCTGGATGAAATCAGATGTCACCCGTCTTCTTCCAGTCTTCTTGCTATTTCTTTTCCCGTAAATCCTGCCATGAACCCAAGTGCTGTACTTTCAATTCCAAGATTCTTAAGTACGATAGAAACGTTGATTCCCTTTCCCCCCGGAAGAATTAGTTCTGAGCTTGTACGGTTTTGTAAGTCCGAGTTTAAAATCATCCACCGAAACGATGTAATCCAGCGATGGATTAAACGTAACTGTATAAATCATATTTCTTACCCCTTTCAACTTGTTGAATTCATTATACCGTCAAACTCAGTCAATTTCAATCATGTTATTTCACAAATATTCTGGTTGTTTTTGGTTGAATATGCACAAAAAGAAGTGTAATTATGACTGATTCAAATGTTTTTTCACTTTTTCCTATCATATATTCAAACTCGGTCAACCTGGGTTTGCCCCTTGCAGATATCAGCTTTACTGTATATTTTGTCATCTCCAGGACCTGCCACCGGCAACTTCTTCCGAACGTATGGCGATCAAAAAAGGCTGCCATCCAACGAAATTTTTTCGTCAGAATGGCAGCCTCTGGCTATCCGTTCTTTATTAATTATTTCACGAATTCTTTTACTTTTGCATAAATGCTGTCTGCATCAAGACCATATTTTCTTAATCAGTTCTACAGCCGGACCAGACTCACCAAATGTGTCATTTACACCAATCTTCATTACCTTAGCTGGTGCTTTCTCTGCAACTACGTCGCATACTGCACTTCCAAGTCCACCGATAACAGAATGTTCTTCTACTGTTACGATCTTTCCTGTCTTAGCCGCTGCTGCAACAACTGCTGCTTCATCCAGTGGTTTGATTGTGTGCATGTTGATTACTTCTGCACTGATTCCGTCTGCTGCAAGCTTCTCTGCTGCTGCGAGGGATTCAGATACTTCAAGACCTGTTGCGATGATTGTCACATCTGTACCTTCACGAAGTGTAATGGCTTTACCAATCTCGAATTTGTAATCTGCGTGACATAATGCTTCACCTGCTTTACACTCAGCGATTCCAATGTGACGTTCTTCCATTGCCTGTGCATACTGCTCATCATTCGGAGCTTTGCCGTGCCAGCCAACCTGGTTTTCCATAAAGGAAACTCCTTTTCCTTTTTCCACTGTTTTTGCATATGATCATCAGTCGGCATTCCCTTGCCATCCGGTAGTCTTTTGCCTTCATCAAAAAAGCAGCTTTCGATCTGATCCATAGTCATTTCCATCAATATTGATCACATGGAAGTTAAATGCCTCGAATTTCTTATCAATCGGATATGGAGAGCAAACGTCATCTACTCTTTCCATCGATCTGAAGGTTGATTATTGTCAACGATCACTACCAGGTTGTCCAACTTTCTGGTCCTGCTAACATAGAAGCTTCCCATACCTGTCCTTCCTGGATCTCACCGTCTCCGAAGAAGTGTGTATACTCTGTAATCATCATTGAAAGCTTAGCAGAAAGAGCCATTCCTGCTGCAGCAGAGATTCCCTGTCCCAGAGATCCGCTGGACATATCTACGCCCGGGATATGCTTCATATCCGGATGTCCCTGCAGGTAAGATCCCAGATTACGAAGAGTCTTCAGATCTTCAACCGGGAAGATATCCTCTTGTGCCAGTGTTGAATAATATCCTGGTGCTGTGTGTCCTTTTGATAAGTACAAAACGGTCACGGTCTGCCTTCTTCGGCTCCTTCGGGTCAATATTCATCTCTTCAAAATACAGATATGTATAAATGTCTGCTGCTGACAGTGATCCACCCGGATGTCCGGACTTTTGCACTGTGAACTGCAGTAACGATGCCCTTTGCGGACTTCGTTGGCTGTCTTCATAAGCTCTAATTTGTTCATGTTGTTCCTCCTGTTTAATCATTTATATGATAGCTTTTGTTACTTATTCTTATTCTCCGAATACTGCCTTGTAATCAGCCTGGAATTTAGCGATACCTGCATCTGTCAGCGGATGATGTGTCATCTGCTCAATTACCTTGAACGGTACCGTAGCAATATCAGCGCCTGCCAGCGCACATTCAGTTACATGCATCGGATTTCTGACGCTTGCTGCGATGATCTCTGTCTCGATTCCTGCAACTTCGAAGATCTGTGCGATCTCTGAATTAAGTCTACTCCTCTTGTAGAGATATCATCCAGTCTTCCAAGGAACGGTGATACATAAGTAGCACCGGCTCTTGCAGCCAGAAGTGCCTGGTTCGCAGTGAAGATCAGAGTAACGTTTGTCTTGATTCCTTCAGCTGTAAGAACTTTTACTGCTTTTAAGCCTTCTACAGTCATAGGAATCTTAACAACCATGTTAGGATGGATCTTGGCAATCTCACGGCCTTCTTCGATCATACCTTCAGCATCTGTTGTTGTTGCCTTTACTTCTCCGCTGATCGGTCCGTCTACGATAGAAGCGATCTCAGCAATAACTTCTTCGAATACTTTACCTTCTTTTGCGATCAGAGATGGGTTTGTTGTTACTCCACAGATAACTCCCATATAGTACATGGTTTTTCGTTTTTTTCAAGATGCTTTCTTCAATTTTTTTCAATTAAAAAAACCTCGTTTTTCCTTGTTTTTCCGTAAAAAATATGCTATGATAAATGTAGTTTTAATTAATAATTATTATTTTATTACTAATATTTCTGTTTTTATTAATTGTTATTAATTAATTAAAATAATTTTGATTAAGGAGGATTTTATGGGTTTAAAGAAGAAAGTAACGACCAAAGACATTGCAGATCACGTCGGTCTTTCCCAGTCTGCAGTCTCCATGATCTTAAATAATAAGACTAATGTCTCTTTTTCAGACAGCACCAGACAGAAAGTTTTGGACGCTGCAAAAGAACTTGGCTATCAAAAAAGAAAAATCCATTGAGCAGACATCGAAGCCTTTATCGAAAGTCATTTTTGATCATGTGTCCGTTCTTATCTAACCATTATTATACAACTCTGGTTCATTCGATCACAGAACGAGCACATGATTATGGATATCTTACCTTTGTTGCACCAACACTGCGAAACCCGAGCACCGAACAATATTATCTGGATCTTATGAAAAATGATCTGGATACTGCTGGAATCGTTTATCTGTATCCAACTTCTTTTCTTCCAGAAGTTAATGATATGTCAAAACAGATTCCAATCGTCAATATCGGGGATAAAAATGACGAGATTACTTTTGACTCGATCCATGTCAGCAGCTCCAAACCTGCCAGACTCGTCGCAGAACATTTGATCTCCCTTGGACACCGCAAGATCACTTATATATCAACACCGATCAGTGATATTGAACGTTCCAGATCAAAACGTTACGATGCACTTGTTGCAACCTTCAAAGAACACGGCTTTGGAGATGACTGCGTCAGTATTCGTTCTCTCTCGCCCGGAGAGTATAATCTGCTGTCTCCAAATATGCTGGAATATTCTTCCGGATACAATCTGACAAAACAGATTCTCGAAGAGGGAACGGATTCTACTGCCTTCGTTGGATACAATGATATGGTTGCATTTGGAATCCTAGATGCATTATATGAATTAAAATACAAAAAGTACCAAATGACTTCTCTGTCTGTGGTTTCGATAATATCCCAATGGCCAATATGAATCGTATTTCACTTACTACGGTGGAACATTCTATCGAAGCAAAAAAGGAAGAACCATTTATCGTGAAAGAAAAAAATACTGTTGAAGTATCATTGTACATAAAAACATCCGAAAAAACGACTCAAATTTCGACCAAGAACCAGCCTCGAAGCTTTGTTACAAAGTTGGAATTTGAACCATTTATCGTTCCAGAACAGACTGAAGGCCAAGATCCTGTGCCAATACTTCTTTAAATGCTCCACTTTTCAAAATATACGGAAAAAGATTTTTGCCATTTGGTTGGCTGTTGCATTCTCAATATATGTATTGGAATTCTCTGATGTAATACTGGGAATTGATCGTAAATGTGGAAGATGCTACATAGTATGGGGAATAGTAAGTCTCTTGTATCCACAGAACACTAACCACAAATCACAAGAATGATCAAAAATCTCCATTTCATTTGAATGATGCCTTTGATCAAGTCATCAAACAATCCAGCAATAATATTCTTTCATATTATGAACAATCTCTTTTGTATTCAAAATTTCAATCTGAAATAAATTATCTACACAAGAAGAAACATTAAATACTTGACAGCCTTTCGTCATACGATTAAGCATTCACATTCTCAAGAGTTGTAATAAGTGCCAAATCCTTTGTCATTGTACCACTCTCGATCGTGTCTAATGTAGCTTTCTCAAGTTTATCAGCAAATGCCATTAATTCTTTATTGCCATCTAATTCTCCACGTTTTCTTAACGCTCCTGTCCATGCGAAGATTGTTGCTACAGAGTTTGTAGATGTCTCTTCACCCTTGAGATGCTTGTAGTAGTGTCTCTGAACAGTACCATGTGCTGCCTCATATTCAAAGTATCCATGAGGTGATAACTAATACAGATGTCATCATTGCTAATGATCCGAATGCAGATGAGATCAGATCACTCATAACATCTCCGTCATAGTTCTTACATGCCCAGATAAATCCACCTTCTGATTTCATAACACGGGCTACTGCATCGTCGATCAGTGTGTAGAAATACTCGATTCCTGCTGCATCAAATTTCTCTTTGTATTCTGCATCAAAGATTTCCTGGAAGATATCTTTGAATGTGTGATCGTATTTCTTAGAGATCGTGTCTTTTGTTGCAAACCACAGATCCTGTTTTGTGTCTAATGCATATTAAAGCAGCTTCTTGCAAAACTTGCAATAGATGCATCAATGTTATGCATTCCCTGGATCACTCCTGGTCCGTCAAAATCATGAATTGTTTCTCTGATCTCTGTTCCCATCTCTCCTGTGAATACTAATTCTGCTTTTCCTGCTCCTGGAACTTTGATCTCCACACCTTTGTATACATCACCATAGGCATGTCTTGCGATCGTGATCGGTTTCTTCCATTTGCTGACGGTTGGTTCGATTCCTTTGACTGTGATCGGTGCACGGAATACTGTTCCGTCTAAGATCGCACGAATTGTTCCATTTGGACTCTTCCACATCTCTTTTAAATCATATTCATCCATACGCGCTGCATTTGGAGTGATCGTTGCACATTTGACTGCAACTCCATATTTCTTTGTTGCTTCTGCGGAATCAAATGTAACCTGATCGTTTGTCTCGTTTCTGTGTTCTAACCCAAGGTCATAATATTCTGTTTTTAAATCAATAAATGGTAATAACAATTCATCTTTGATCATCTTCCAAAGAATTCTTGTCATCTCATCTCCGTCCATCTCTACTAATGGAGTGGTCATCTGAATTTTGCTCATGGTCATTCCTCCTGCGTTGCTGTTTATTGTTTTATTCACTGTTTTCAGCTTATTGTGCTTTTATTATACAGAAAAAACTGATATTTGTAAATAAATGTATTAAGAATAATACACATTATTTGAAAGTTGAAAAACAAAGCTATTCCGATCTCCCCGATATTTCGCAATTGAATATTCAATTGCTGTATGACTTTCATCATATCCTGTGGAATGAAAATAAAATAAAGGATCTCCATTTTTTGACATCTAACAGATCCGCACATGTTTCATCTGCAAGGATCACATCCAGCTTTCTCTGTATGGATGTGATATCTCTTCCTTCCTTATGAAATGTCTGATATAAACTCTCCTTTTCAAAATCAACTTCCGACAAATGTACAAACAGCCTGCATGGCACATACGTTGTAACCAGAACATTGGGCTGATCATCAACGTATCTTAGTCTGACCAGTTTATAAACTTTTTTCTGTTTCTTTGAGATTCAATTTCTGGCGGACTTCTTCTTCTGCCTTTTCTTGTTTGAATGTCAGAACTTTTGTCGATGGAGTCAGTCCTTTTTCTTTTACTTCTTTATCAAATGTCTGGATCACCTGGGCAAATTCCTGCCGGATCGTTGGATCACATACGATCGTCCCTCGTTTTTTACGTTTTTCTAAATATCCCTCATCTACTAAAATCTGTACAGCCTTACGGATCGTTGGACGACTGACGTTGTAGATCTCAGCTAATTCGTATTCATTTGGTATGATACTTCCTTGCTGATAAACTCCGCTTAAGATCTTATCTAATAAATCTTTTTTATATCTAAATAAAATGCTCCCATTTTATACTCTCTTTCTTTTTTTTCTTTCACTTTATCGGATTTTTTATTTTATGTCAATTTATTTTCTCTTATTTTTTACATAATATGACATAACAATTACATAATGTTATACTTTAATTAACATGAAGCAAACATATCAGCAAAAAACAGGAGGTTTTTATGAAATCATATACATTAGATGATCTTGCAAGAATGATCGATCACACAAATTTACATACAGATGCTTCTCCTAAAGACATGGAAGTCTTATGTAATGAGGCGAAAGAACATCATTTTGCCATGGTAGCGATCAATCAGGTGCAGTCTGGATTATGTGCAAAGTTACTGGAAGGAACGGATATTCATACAGGAGCTGCTATCTCTTTCCCATTAGGTCAGACAACGATTGCTTCTAAAGTCTTTGATACAAAAGATGCTATTGCAAATGGTGCAAATGAGATTGATTATGTTGTAAATCAGACAGAGGTCAAGAGCTTCTAACTGGGATTATATCAAAGATGAGATGTCACAGATCGTTGCTGCCTGCCATGAAAAAGATGTTACTTGTAAAGTCATTTTTGAAAACTGTTATCTTAATGATGAGGAGAAGATCAAGCTTTGTGAAATCGCCAAAGAGGTGAAACCTGATTTTATCAAAACATCCACTGGTTTCGGTACTGGCGGTGCTACTTTTGATGATGTGAAATTAATGAAAGATCATGTTGGCGATGCGGTAAAGGTAAAAGCTGCTGGTGGAATCCGTGATGCCAAGACATTTATGAAAATGATAGAGTGCGGTGCCCAACGTATCGGAACAAGTGCTGGTATCTCGATCATCAAGGAATTCGAAGCTATGATGAAAGAACAAGGCGTTTCCACACTTGAGATCTAGGGCAATTTTTTTTTAGGAGGTATTTTATGAATCAGTTTAACTGGGATCAGGCTTTTTACTTTGGATTTTAATCTAAATAACGGACTTTCCAAGCACGCAGATACTACAAAGCGTTATCTTTCCCAGATGAAAAAATATGTATCAGGATCAAGAAGCTATTGAAGAAATCCTTAAATATGAGGACCCTTTGATCTATGAGTTTTATGAACTTGGATGCCCAGAGCGTGCTGGTGATCTTGCATTCGGTACAACGATGATCCATCCTGGGAAGATTGGAAATGAATATTATATGACGAAAAGGACATTTTCATCAGATCGTAGACACTGCCGAAGTTTATTATACATTAAAAAGGTGAAGGGTATATGATGCTTGAAAGCCTTGACGGTGATTGGCGGGTTGAACGGATGGAGAAAGGGAAAAGCACTGTATGTTCCCCGCGGATATGCTCACCGCACCATTAATACTGGAGATGAAGTCCTGACTGCTTTTTATGTATTTGATGCAGATGCAGGACATGATTATGGAACGATCGAAACCAAAGGATATCGCCATATTGTTTGTGAGATCAATGGCGAAGTAACTGTACTTGACAATCCAAGATGGTAATGTGATTTAAAAAGAGAAAAATCCAGACATTTAGAATTTGTATCTTCTAAATATCTGGATTTTCTTTATTAAAAGGTATTAACAGCTATTTTTAGCACATGCAGTAACTGATGTGCTTTATGACTTCCCGGTGATCCAAAGTATTCATCATACAGATGTTTGATATCTGGATTCTCGTGTGAAAATCTCAAATGGGCTGTCTTATCCAGGAAGTACAGGTTGGATCCACGGTCAGATGCCAGTTCTTTTCCTTCATGGATCGGCTGTCCGCCTCCACATACATCCGCCTGGACAGGCCATGACTTCTACAAAAATGATAGTGTACTTCTCTCTTCTGGATCGCTTCCATCAGATTCCTTGTATTCTGAAGTCCACTCACAACTGCGATATCTATCGTATTGCCAGCAATCTCAAATTGGGCTTCTGTCCATCCATTTTTGTTCACTCCACGGATCTGTTTAAATGCATCTACTTCTGGATTCTTTCCTGTGATCAGGTAATACGCAGAACGCAACGCCGCTTCCATAACTCCGCCAGTTGCTCCAAAGATCACCCCTGCTCCGGTTCCCTCAGTAAACGGAGTATCAAAGGCTGCATCTTTTAAGGTCTTTGGATCAATATGGTCAGCACGGATCAGACGGTCCAATTCTCTTGTTGTTAACACACAGTCAACTCCATGTCCTGCAAACTCACCATGGAATAATGGTTTCTCTCTTTCATCTTTCTTCGCAACACATGGCATAATGGATAATGCAAAAATACGGTCTGGGTCGATGTTCATCTTCTTTGCAAACGCAGTCTTCATCACTGCCCCAAACATCTCCTGTGGAGATTTGGCAGAAGATAATCTGTTTACCATCTGTGGATACTGAGATTTGATGAAACGTACCCATCCTGGACAACAGGATGTAAACATTGGATACATATCAAGATCTCCATTTGTAAATCTCTCGACAAATTCCGTTCCTTCTTCCATGATCGTAAGATCTGCTGAAAATGTTGTATCAAATACATAATCTACACCGATCCTTCGAAGTGCATCTACGATCTTCTCTACCGTTGCTTCTTCTCTTGATAATCCAAGACTTTCTCCCCATGCAGCACGAACTGCTGGTGCGATCTGTGCTACCACGATCGTATCTTTATCTTCTAATGCACGATATAATTTGTCTGTATCATCTCGTTCACGTAATGCTCCTGTTGGACAATGTGTGATACACTGTCCACATAATGCACAATCTGCTGTTTTGATATCTCTGTTTTCTGAAACTCCAACTGTTGTTCTTGCTCCAGTTCCAGATACATCCCAGATATGCATTCCCTGAATCTTGTCACATACTTGTATACAACGCATACATTTGACACATTTGCTTGCATCACGTACCAATGGATATCTTGTATCCCATTCTTCGATACAGATTTCCTTCTTATAAGGGCTATCTACAATATTCAGATCATTAGCAACCGTCTGAAGTGTACAATTTCCGCTTCTTACACAAGTTGCACATTGTGCATCGTGCTGGGAAAGGATCATCTCTACCGTATGTTTTCGGTTTCTGCGTACTTTCGGACTGTTGGTATAGATCGTCATTCCTTCTTCTACCACGTTATTACAGGATGTGACCAGACGATCCTGTCCTTCAATTTCAACAACACAGACACGGCAGGCCGCAATCTCGTTGATATCTTTTAAATAACAAAGCTTTGGAATCGGTATATGAATGGAGGCTGCTGCTTCCATGATCGTTGTTCCAGAAGGTACAGCGATCGTGTGGTTATCTATTGTAATATTTACCATTTTGTATCCCCACCTCCTTTGAAAATACCATAACCAAAGTGGTCACAGCGAAGACATCTTCCTGCCTCCTGGCATGCTTCTTTCTCTGTCATGCAGTTTTCGACTCCTTCAAAGTCTTTAACTCTCTCTCAGCTTCTCTCTCTAAGATTAACTCTTCCACATGCTGGTTTATCTTCTAACTTAGGTTCTGGAATCTCAACATCTGCTGTGATTTCATGATGATATCCCAGATATTCATCGATATTGGCTGCGATCACTTTGCACCTGCTGCGATCGCTGAAATAACTGTGGATGGACCTGTCGCACAGTCTCCACCTGCAAATACTCCTGGCATCTCTTCGAATCCACCAAATTTCTCTACGTTGATCTTTCCTCTCTGTACGGGAACTCCTGCTTCTTCGAAGTGCTGATATTCGATATCCTGACCAATCGCTACGATCAGTGTCTGACATGGGATAAATACGTCATCTTCCCCTGTTGGCTTTACAGATGCTCTTCCACCTTTGATATTACTGATCATCTGTGGTGTTACCCATATACCTTTGACATTGCCTTCTTCGTCTTTCTCGATTCTTGAAGGTGCCATCAATGTCTTGATCTCAACACCTTCTGCTTCTGCTCCTGAAATCTCATCTGAAAGTGCTGTCATATCGGCAACTCTTCTTCGATATACGATGCTGACTTTCTTCGCACCTAATCTTACAGATGTACGAACTGCATCCATGGAAACATTTCCACCACCGATCACGGCAACTTCTTTTCCTTCCAGGCTTTCCTGTGTTCCGTGTCCGACATCTCTTAAGAACTGTACCGCTGAAATAACGCCTTTGGCATCTTCGCCTTCTAATCCTAACTTCTTATCTGTACTTGCTCCAATTGTGATCAGTACAGCATCGTATTTTCTTTTAAATCCACAATGGAATAATCTTTGCCGATAGCTTTTCCACAATCTACTTTGACTCCTGTGTCTAAGATTGCCTGAATATCATCATCTAAGCGTTCTTTTTTGGCAGTCTGTAGTTCGGAATTCCATAACGTAACATTCCTCCAAGTTTTGGAAGCATCTCATATACGGTTACCTGATGCCCCATCAACTGTAAAAATATGCTGCACTTAATCCACCTGGTCCACCACCTACAACGGCAATATTCTTCCCTGTAGATTCTGCACATTCTGGCGGTACAACGTATCCTGCTGCATCTGCTGCCATACGTTTTTAATCCACGGATATTCACCGCATCATCGATCATATTTCTACGGCATAATGCTTCACATGGATGCTCGCAGATAAATCCACATGTTGTTGGAAATGGATTATCTTTTCTGATCAGACGGATCGCATCCTCATATCTTCCTTCACGCACCAACGCAATATATCCCGGAATATCCACTCTCGCAGGACATCTGTATACACATGGCACTGGCTGCTTTAACGTACTTAAGCATCGATGATACATGATATGTTCTACATAATCATCTTTAAATCAATGGCTCCTTTGTATACCATATTGGCTGCCTCGCTAAGCCAATCGCACAATCTGCAGATTCCATAATGGATTTTGCTGTTTCCTGTATCTCTGTTAAAAGTTCGGATCGTTGCTTTGCCATCTAAAACATCAGTGATCAGATTCTTTAACTGTCCAAGTCCTACACGACATGGAACACACTTTCCACAGCTCTGTGCATGACAGATCTCCAAAAAACATATCAACCGGACATAACCCTGGCGGGGCTTGACTCGATTCTTCGTTCCAAATCCTTAAAAGACCTTCCACAACCAGCTGTGCCTGGTTCGGAGACCTTAATTCCAAACGACTCATGACTCATCACCTCCTTAATTCTCTATATCAGTATATTGCCTATTATACGCAATTTTCACAATTCAAGTGTTTTTTTGTGCAATTTGTACGTTAATTTCAATTTTAAATTTAATTTTGTAACAATTTTAAGTTGTATGAGTTGAAGGTCATCGAGTATTTAGAGAAAAATATAAAAGATAGCATGTGAGCAACACGAATTCCATTGACGGAGTTCAATCGTTGCTCACATGCTATCTTTTATTTTTTTTCTCTAAATACCTGAAGACTTTCAATCATAAAATTAAGAAAATCCAGCTGATGAATGTATGTTAGACGCTATTACATATATGCACGCCTATTCACAAAACCAGAATCTAATATGATACAATGATTCCTCCATCGCATGCATACAAACTGCTGACTCCTTTAGTATCTACAATATCAACGTCTTCTGCGTGTAAGTGCTTCTTGATCAATTCTTTCACGTAAACAGCTCTCTCGTAGCAATTGCAGTGTGAAATGACGAATTGTCTTTGTGAGATCTCTTCCTTCGCTTCCCATGTGTTCTACCATCTTCGCGAGTGCTTTCTTCATTCCTCTTGCCTGGGCTGCTTTCTGGATCACGCCGTCTCTTGTACCGATCATGACTGGTTTGATATTTAATGCACCGGCAATCGTTGCAGATAGTCTTGATAATCTTCCGTTCTTTCTTAGTACTTAGTGTCTCCAAAACAAAATATGTTCTAAGACTCGTTGTATACTCTTCAATCTTATCAACCACTTCTTCAAATGGCATTCCCTGACTTGCATATTCGTTGAGCTTACGTGCGATCAGAACCTGAGTCGTAGCGGCTCCTCTGGAATTCACTACATGAATATTCTTTGTTCCGTTCTCTTCTTCATATAGATTCTTTCCTAAAAACTGCACTGTTGTATGATCCACTTAATTCTGCAGATAATGTTACCACATATATATCATCTGCCTTGGAATATGCTTCCATATAACTCTCTGGTGCAGGGCATGCTGACTTCACAGACTCTTTACTTGCTGCAACCTTTGCTAAGAAATCTGCCTGATTAAATGTTTCATCATCTATGATTTCTTCTCCATCCACTAATAATGTCAGGGGTACTAAAGTATAACATCCTTTTTTTAAATCTTCCTCTGTCAAATCCGTACAGCTGTCACAAACAATATGAAAACTCATATTCGTATCTCCTTTTTACAACTTTCTTATCTGGTATTCATTACTACTTATTCTAACATATATCTACGCAAAAAAGAAACATGCAAACAAAGTTTCTTTTAAGTTCCCGAAGTTTGTGAAAAATTTTACAGGTACTTTGTTAAAAATCTTTCTTTCACTTCCTGATCCCACGCTTCTTCCAAAGTCTTATCCAGTACAAATGTCTTTCTGGACACTCCTGATGTACACTTTAATCCCTGTCGGTCGTATAAAATGTTGATAAATAATCCTGCTATTTCATCTTCTCGGACTGCAAGATTATATTTGGCAAGAAACTCTGGAGAAAGATCTGGTTTTAACATCATCACAAATTGAAAAGACAGCGGTGTCTTCTTCCCTTTTACGAGAGAAAATATTTTTCTTTCTCTTCTTCCCACGTTACATATGGATATTGTTTCATCTCTTTCCATTCTTCTGTATCATAAAATTCTTTTAAGATCTTTCCATCAAATTTATACGAAATGTTCATGGACAGTTTTCCTTCGCTCATCAAGAAATCATCAAAAAGATTTCCTCCTAAAAAACCTGCCATAAACTTCTTAATATTTTCAATTTCGATCATAACCATAGGCATATTCTCCTGACTAAAAATGGAACCCTGCCTACTCACAGGGTTCCATTTTATTGTATCTTTCTTTGGTTCTTTTTTCAACCGGTTTTACTGTCCAAAACTATAATACTGGCTGTTAGAACTTTCATTATTATAATTATTGTTGTAACTATTGCTGTTATTACTATTACTATTGCTATTGCTGCTGTTACTGCTTGTGCTTGGTGCATCTGATTTCTTTCCAAGAGTAACTGTCAGTGTCTTCTTCTCATAAGTACCCATCTGATTCTGACGTTTTACAACAACTTTAACTTTCTTGCCTGCTTTCAGGTTTGAAATCTTTTCTTTTAATCCATCCATTGTAGAAACGTTGCTTCCATTAAAGGATACTATCACATCTCCTGCACTGATGCCTGCTTTCTGGGCTGGGGAACTCTTGATCACCTGCTGTACATAAACACCAGATGGCATATCAAACTGGCTTGCCATAGAGCTGTCGATCGTCTGACCTGATACACCTAAATATGCCTGTTCACTCTCACTTGTTGCTTCATTCTTGATCAGTTTATTGATGATCGGTTTTGCTGTATTGATCGGAATCGCATATCCCATTCCTTCTACATCTTCTGAAGAATATTTAACTGTATTAATACCAATTAATTCACCTTTGCTATTTAATAAAAGCACCACCACTATTTCCAGGGTTGATCGCTGCATCTGTCTGGATCAGTGTCATTGTCTTGTCTGTCAACTGTACCTGACGATTTAATGCACTGATATAACCACCTGTGACAGACTGTCCATATCTAATGCATTACCAATTGCGATCGCTCTTTCTCCTGTCTGTAATTTTGAGGAATCTCCTAATGTGATCACTGCGATCTTCTTTAAGGTAGAAGATTTCATGTTCTTTGTATCTACTTCTACAACCGCTAAGTCCGCATCGCTGTCAGTACCACGAATGGTTGCACTTGCACTCTTTCCATCCACAAATCCTACGGATAAAGATTTGGCATCTGCTACGACATGGTTATTTGTAACGATCAAAATCTTACCATCTTTCTTGCCAATGATGATACCTGAACCAACACCTTCGGATTCACTGCTTTGTGTCTGTCCAAACCAACTCTGGCTTGTTGTCTCGAACTTTCCTGTGATCGATACGATCGATGGCATAACATTTTTTGATACACCTGAGAGGTCATTACTGCTGGTACTTGAACTGCTGCTTGTTGTCTTCGTTGTTGCAAGCTGTGTTGCACCATTTCCAATGCCTGCTCTGCTAAATCCATATGTGACTCCCTGCATCACAAGCCCTGCGATCAATCCAAAAGCTACTGCAGATGCTGCTAATTTTGCAACATATTTTCCTCTGCCGCCATTTTTGTTTTTCTTAGGATTGAAATGGTCGTTCGCTTCCTCCGCTCTCCACTGCTCGGAAGTCTTCCACTGTCCATCCTGATTTGTATTATATTCACTCATGATTAATTCTCCTTTCGATCCTGATCTTTTGTTTCGACCTTTATCTTTTATGAGATAAATATATCTTATAAATGTGTAAAAACTGTGATTAATATGTTACTAAAAATGATTTCCTCTTTTTTTCTCATTTTTCGTGAAAATGATGAGAGTGTCAATAAGTACAAAATACAAAAATAAGAAAAAGTTAAGTCATTTGTCATTGTATGATCTCTTTTTATCCCTTATAATAGAAGGAAGTGAAAAAGGAGTATTTATCATATGATCAAACAAAACCAACCTTACTTAAACAGACTGCATGTCGTGATGGATGCTGTCTGCATTTATTTTTGCAGGATTTGCAGCATGGTATATAAGATTTAAATGCACGATCTTTGGATTCTGGCTGAATCAGGAGATTTTCGATCTCAACCGCTATTATCCAGAGTTTTATCAATATCAGAAACCGCTGATCAGCTCTTTGATCCTGTTATTGTTATTGTATTCGTTCTTTGGTCTTTATACACCAAAGCGTTACCAGCGAGGTTCCAAGGAACTTGTGAATCTGGTCAAAGCGAATCTGATCGGACTTGGACTTTCTGCATTTGTGATCACTGTATGGCAGATTCAGAACTTTCCTCGTTCTTTATATCTGTTATTTTATTTATTTAACTTTATTTTTGGTCTTTTTATCCAGATATATCATACGCAGGATTTTGAAAACGAATCGTAAGAAAAGGACGCAATATCAAACATACGGTATTTATCGGTTTCAGTACTTCAGCAGCTGCATATATCGACCGCATCAAATCAAATCCTCAATGGGGCTTAAAGGTTCATGGGATTTTTGATGATCTTGTCAGTGATAATTTTGAATATCGTGGAATCAAGAAGATCGGTACACTTTCAGATCTTGCCGCTTATCTTGAGAAGACATCTCTTGATGAAGTTGCGATCACTCTGAATCTGAATGAATACCATAAACTGGAACAGATCGTTGCGATCTGTGAGAAGTCTGGTGTGCATACAAAGTTTGTTCCAGATTACTATAACTTTATTTCCACCAACCCATACACTGGAGATCTGGACGGACTCCCAGTTATCAATATCCGTAACGTACCATTAACAAATACGATGAATAAACTGATCAAACGTCTGATAGATATTATCGGTTCTATCATTGCGTTAATCTTATTCTCACCGATCATGCTTATCGTTGCGATCCTTGTAAAGAAGAGTTCTCCTGGACCGATCATTTTTGCCCAAGAACGTATCGGTCTTGGGAATAAACCTTTAAGATGTACAAATTCCGTTCCATGGGTGTACAGGACCCTAAGAAAGAGGCCAAAGAATGGACAACCAAGAACGATGTCCGTGTTACACCTGTTGGACGTGTAATCCGTAAGACAAGCCTTGATGAACTTCCTCAATTCTGGAATGTATTAAAGGGGATATGAGTCTCATTGGTCCACGGCCAGAACGACCTCTTTTCGTTGAGAAATTTAAAGAGGAGATTCCTCGTTATATGATAAAGCATCAGGTACGTCCCGGTATGACAGGATGGGCTCAGGTCAATGGATTCCGTGGTGATACTTCCATCCGAAGCAGAATCGAGCATGACCTGTATTATATTGAGAATTGGTCTTTGGGACTTGATATCAAGATATTATTTCTTACATTCTTTAAGGGATTTGTCAATAAAAATGCATATTAAACAGCAAGAAAAGGATGGAGTTTTTCATCCTTTTTTCTGTACAAACTTAACTATTTAAGGAAATCTGGAGGGATACATTATGACAGCACAGCATACAAAACATGCCAAACACACGAAGCGAAAACGAAGAAGAAGATCTCCACTTCGGATCTTGATCATTCTCATTCTTGTGATCGCTGTATTAGTCGGACTTACGCTTTCCACAGTTCACAAAAAGCTTGGGAAAATATCAACAAAAAGTCTTGACCACAGCCAGCTTGTCACTGTAAACAAAGACAGCAATATGACTGACTATACCAACTATGCTTTTTTCGGAATTGATTCTCAGACTGGAAGTATGTCAGATCGCGGAAACCGTTCTGATTCTATCATAGTTGTCAGCATCAACAATTCAACCAAAGATGTCAAACTGTTATCGATCTATCGTGATACATATGTAAGTATTAATGGAAAATACAGTAAGATCAATGCCGCTTATTCCTGGGGCGGTCCAGAGCTTGCGATCAGCACGATCAATCGTAATCTTGATCTGAATATTGAAAAATACGCAACTGTAAACTTTAAGATTCTTGCTGATATCGTTGATGCTGTTGGCGGAATCGAAGTAAAAAGTCGATAAAAGCATCTTAAAGAATTTAAATGCTTATATCGGTGACATGAATCGTATCAACGGTGGACATTCTCCAAAACTTTCTTCTGCCGGTACTTATACTCTGGATGGAAATCAAGCCGTTGCTTATTCCAGAATCCGTTATACCGCTGGCGGTGACCTTGCCAGAGCCGGAAGACAACGAGAAGTCCTTCAGAAGATTTTTGACAAAGCCAAGAAAAATCCTTTGAAGATGATGTCTGTTATGGATGAGATACTTCCTCAGGTAAAGACAAATATGAGTCAGGATGAATTGTTTGATATGTTCTTATCTGTTTTCAAGTATGACATCAAAGATCAGCAGGGATTCCCTTGGGACCAGAAAGAGCTCCGTTATTATGGTACTTATTATGGATTCCCTACAACATTGAAAGAGAATGCGATCCGCGCACATAAATACCTCTTTGGTACATCGGTTATCAAGTCAGTGATGAGCTTAGCCGTATCAATCAGAAGATCATTTATCGTGCTGGATATTAATCCTGAATATCAACTCAAAATGCAAAAGAAGCTTTCGATCTATGGATTCACTCATAGATCAAAAGCTTTTTTTATTTTATATTCTTCAAGATCCCTAACAATGTTTCGCCAACCATTCCCTGGCCTTCTTTGCAGTAAAAAGAAATCCCTTGCCTGCCTTCTAACCTCTTTAAAATGATCTTCTCCTTGTACCAGACGTTCGAATTCTTCCATCAAGGCTTCAAATGTCTCTGCCTTATATCCCGGAGCCGCCTTCTCATAATCGCAATACATACCACGATCATGCTCCAGATAATCCTGATAATCAAAATTATAAAAGACTACTGGCCGGTCCAGTAATAGATAATCTATGTATGTGCTTGAATAATCTGTAACCAGAATATCCGTATCCATTAATAATTCCTGAATATCCATGGATCTCTCTGTGATATCTGTTATATTAGAATACATGGAGAAATCTACTTTCTCATCTTTATGATAAAAATGGCGCCGGATCACGAACAAAATATCATTTTGGATACACCAATCATTGAGCACTTTAAAATCAAAATGTTCTTCCAAAGGAAATGCCACTTTACCTTCTTTCCTGTGTGTCGGCGTATATAAGATGACTTTCTTTCCTTTTGCCGCTTTTGATAACTGATGAGAAGCATGAAATTTTCCACTTTGATCATAGAATATATCATTCCTTGGCTGTCCCAATGTTATGATATGTCTCTTTGATCTTCGAAATGCACTTTCATAGATCGGAGCATAAAAAATCACTTGTTGCTACTACATACTCTTTTCCTAATGGGATTTCCTGAATCATTCTTCGGATTTTTTGACCCTTGCTATCCCAATTCTTGACCTTATCATCATCATAGCCAACTTTCTTTAATGGAACCCCATGCCAAAAGATTTAAGAATACTGCTCGTCCCATAAATGTATGATTTACATCACTGATCCCATTGCAGACTACCACATATTTGGCCCGAAGCTGCATTAAAATCCCTTTGAAACTGTCAAACATATAAGCTTCATATCCAAGCTCCCTGACTTTTCTGCAGACTGATTCATTCTTCGTGATCCATATCGGACGGATCTCTTTATGCTCTTGTGCTTCTAAAAACAGATATTTTGGATTATCTGCAAACTGTTCTCCAAGCCATGCTCCAAAGATATATATTTTTCTGCTTCTTGGAAATAAACACGACAGAAACATGATCACATATTTTCCTGCAAGTCCTAATGCTTTTTTCATAAATATTCCTATCCCCAAAGCCACTGCATCAACTTTCGGATATTTCCTTCCTTTAATACGTGATGATTTTTATAAAAACTCAATCGTTTGATCTTTCCTTTATAATACAATTCTCCATAACTCTCAAGAAGTTCATAAACATCCAGATTATCAATCTCTTCCCATATGTCTCAACAAATCCCTGCATCTGCTCCATAGATTCAATCATCATACGGCGATAGCTGTTCTTTCCTTCTTTGAGACGATGATACAAAAAGACGGGATTCTTTGCATCTTTCGCACCAACAGAATTATTGCCATGCTGACGGTAATACACCGTTGGCTCATTTACAAAACCAATCTTGCCAAACACTTTCGCGATCAATGCCGCCCAATAATCATGCATGATGATCTTAGACATCGGTAACGGCCGTAAAAAATATTGTTGCAGACAACGATTGATCATCATCGTACACCCTGTCACAGAATTTTGTACCATCAATTGATTCAATACAATTCTCTTTGGAATATTCGCATACTGAAAGAATGACTCTGCAACCATCTCTAAGTTATGATCTGCAACTGACAGATCTGAATGAACCAAGATCGGCGTTTTCTCTCCATATCTTGCCTCTAACGCTTCCATCTTCTGTAATGTCAGATAAATCTTATCTGGTTTCCACACATCATCCTGATCACAAAACATAAAATACGGTCCGTAAGAATTTTGAATCAGTGAAATAAAATTGTCTTTGGCACTTCCCTGTGGCGGGTCATTCTTAATGATCGTCACTTGTTCCGGATATTGTTTACTGAATTCTTCAAGAATGCTGATCGTACCATCCGTAGAACCATCATCACCCACGACCAGCTGCCAGTTTTCATAGGTCTGAGCTGCAATTGATTCTAACTGCGCTTTTAAATAATCCTCTCCATTCAATGTCGCTAACAGAATCGTTACCATATTGTTTTCAAACCTCCTGACTGTGTTATTGTTCGGCAGATCTCTATCTGCTTACCTTCTTTATCACGTCAATGACCTTCTGTGAAGCATGTCCATCATCTATGCCATTGAATTTATCATGATAATTCTTATATTTTTCTTTTCCAATTATCTTCATTATATTCTTTAATATCTTTGATCAACTGATCTGTATCTCTTGAAATCGGTCCTGGAATATCATTGACAAAGTCAAAATAAAATCCTCTCAGATTCTCCTTGTAGTCTTCCAGATCATATGCAAAGAATAACATCGGCCTGTTAAGAATACTATAATCAAACATTACAGAAGAATAGTCCGTGATCAACATATCTGACACAAGGTATAACCATGCAATATCTTTTGTCTCGTCGAATGTATAAACGAATCCTTTATATGGTGTCCAATCAATCTTATCTGATACAAGATAATGATATTTTACAATGAATATATATTCATCTGATAATGCCTCCTTTGCTTTATCAAAATCTAGTTTTGAAGCAAATTTGTACTTTCCTTTCTCGCTATATTCATTATCTCTCCAAGTTGGAGCATATAATATGATTTTCTTATCCAATGGAAGTCCAAGTTTTTCTTTGTATTCTCTGATCTTAGCAGGAGAATTATCATTGATCAAAATATCATTCCTTGGATATCCGATCTGTAAGATTGGACGATCTTTAAATGCAAAACATGATCTGAAAATATCTGTAGAAAACTTATTCTGTGATACTAGATAATCCCAATCCTTACATGTTACTCTAAACTGTTCATGATAATTCTCAATATCCGTACTTCCACCCATATCCATTCGGTCCATATCAAGCGCAAGCTTCTTAAGCGGTGTTCCGTGCCATGTCTGAATGTATGTGATATGCTTCTTCTTACGCACATATAATGGCTGACGACTATCAAATACCCAGATTCCTGCTCTCATTAAATACCAAAAATATGGGAAATAATTATTCCTTATCTTCTTGCATTTACCTGGAACTTCTATACTTGTATCAAAGAAAAACCAGATACATTCATATTCTTGATCAAGGCCTTCTCTTACCATCTCTTCATAGATGTATCTTGGATTTCCTGTATAGTTACGTCCATTGCTGCTCTGAAATATAATCATCTTTTATTTACTGGAATCAGATATGTTAATACTTTATATATCTGAATCGTAATATTCTTAATCAGTTGCTTCATACGTGCACTCCTATTTACTTACTTCAAAGAATGAATCTCTGCGATTCTTCTTATCAAACATCATATTGTACTGAATCATACGATACTTCTGTATTATACCATAATATGGTGATCCTTTATCATTAATCTGATAAAATTTTCCATTCTTTCCCCAATATCCCTGCGATGTGATCGTTGGAACTTCTTTTCGACCTCATTTAAAAATCTCTGATATCCTGTCATCTTTACTCCAGCTGTCTTGGTCAGGATACTTTGGATATAGTTCATGCTTGTCTTCTATATGCTGTTCTTTAATGTCATAATTGGCCCAGATCACGAATGGTACCTGATAACGCTTCATCATCTGTTCGCTGCTCCAAGTCTGATATTGACCGTTTGTGATCTTATTCATAAATTCATCTGTCAATCTTGGCTGATGATCTCCTAAAAATAAAATGATCGTTGGCTCTTTACATTTTTCAAAATAACCTGTCAGCTGTTTTAAACTGTCATCTGAATATTTGATCAGATTTAGATATCTATTGGCCTCAGCATCATATTTGCTGCTTTCAATCTTGATCGGCTGTTTAAAGTTGGCTGCATCCTTATCATAAGGGCTGTGATTCTGGATCGTCATATTATACATATAAAATGGCTGATCTGTCTTCTTACGATTCTTTTCATATTCAGAAATAATGCGATCTACATTTGCCTCATCAGAAATATACTCTCTAACCCTTTTTACATTCTTAGGAAAGTCAAATTTATCAATAAAATCCGTAAATCCAAAATCTTTATATACAGCTGGTCGATTATAATTATACGGATTGAACGGATGCATCGCTTTATTTCCAGAATATCCTTCTGCCTTTAGATTACTAACTAGTGAAGGCATCTGCCCATGAATATAAAGCTGAAATGCTGTCGTTCCAGCTGATAAAAATCCCAAGAGTATTCCCTGTCAACAATTCAAATTCTGTATTCGCTGTCTGACCACCTACAATCGATGCATACGTATATCCTGTCACACAATTCTTCTTCAAACTGTGGAAATAGGGCATATAATCTTCGTTCGTCTTAAAATCTCCCAGCACCTTAATATCTGCGAATGTTTCATTGACAACTGTTATGATATTCGGATATTGCTTTACTGTACTTTGCTGTTCATTCGCTGATTTCTTTTCATATTCCTGAATGATCTGATCAACCTTCGCTGTTGTATATCCTTCTGGCTTCTTCACGACCGCATATCCAACACTTCTTGCAAATGTCAGCACGCCTCCATATTTTTGATAACTTTCCATTGGACGGAACATACGAATATTGATGTGGTGCTCTTCCATAAAATCAGACAGTATGATCTGATTCGTGAACAATCCGCATCCTAATGCAACAACAATAAATCCTGCAATGTGAGATACTCTTTTTCTCTGTAACCTTTACCTCATGAAGTCTTAAAAATGTAAAGAAAAATGCCATACATACCAAGATCACACTATATTGTTCAAACGTCAATTTGAATGTATAATTACCCATCACGCTAGTAGCCGTCTGTACTGTTAAAATATCTGGTGCCATCATCGGAATCCCGCGAAATTCATATACAACACATACAACTACCGCAAAGATAAACAATACAAATGGTACGATCACTGATCCAACTCTGATGCTGTTCGTCAAAAATATGATCAGCAGATCCACCAAAATGATCATTGCAAGACTTAAAACGATCCAAAGTGGCTCTTTCTGATAGAACTGTGTCGGCGGAAATGCACACTCTGCTTCATTGATCAAAAATTCTGACAAGATCCATCCCATAACTGGTGCGATCACTCCAAGAATGATCACAAAAGCCCTGTCAACCTTCTGACTCAAACGAATGTCGCAAACTGTTACAAATACCATCCAAAAACATGCCAAAAATACAAATCCCATACGTTTCAGGTAAAAATCAGTCTGCACATGATACATTGGCTTATTTGATAAAAAGAATCCAAGCAATGCAAACACGACCAGTAATTTTAAAACTGCGGTAACTTTATATCTCTTTTTTTCACTTTTAAAAATATTGCTAATTTCTATAAACTGCATCAAAAACTAATCCTTTCATCGATAGCATTATCTTAAATTCTTTTTTGTTTGATAACGCAGAAAAGAAGAATTCCGTCTCTAGCCGTTCATAACCTCTATTGTCAACGAAATTCCTCTTATATCTTAATTCATAACTCTTGCTATTTATTCGCTGTTGTTCCGTTTAATCCAAGATCCTGTTTGATCTTTGTTGTAGAAATTCCTTCTGTTCTTGGAAGATATACGACTTCACAGTAATCTTTTAAGAAATCAAACTTACCTTTCCAGTCATCTCCCATAACAAATGTATCTACATGATATTCTTTCACATCGGAAATCTTCTGATCCCAATTTTCTTCTGGAATCACAAGATCCACATAACGAACTGCTTCTACCAGTTTTTTTCTTTCTTCATAACTGAAATAACATTTTTTCTGTTTTTCATTCCAGTTAAATTCATCTGTTGATACAACTACAATTAAATAATCACCTAATTCTTTTGCTCTGCGCAATAAATTGATATGTCCCGCATGCAGTAAATCAAATGTTCCATATGTGATTACTTTTCTCATATCACACCTCCGTGTCTTCTATCTTACTTTGTTTTCTCTTCGTATACTTTACTTACTTCTTCAATCGATCCATGAGAAATGATCTTTCCTTTTTCAAGTAGGATTGCCTTATTACATAATCTCTTTACCTGATCTAAAGAATGAGATACAAATAATACTGTAACTCCCTTGTCAAACATACTCATGATCTTTGCTTCACTTTTCTTTCGGAATTTCGCATCTCCGACAGATAATACTTCATCCAGGATCAAGATATCTGGTTCCACCAATGTTGCAACAGAGAATCCAAGTCTTGATTTCATACCTGAAGAATAGTTCTTAACTGGGACATCTATAAATTTGCCCAGTTCTGAGAACTCTATGATCTCATCTAACTTCTCATCTAAGAACTTCTTTGAGAATCCAAGAACTGCTCCATAAAGATAAATATTCTCACGTCCTGTATACTGTTGATCAAATCCAGCACCTAATTCAAGCAATGGAGCGATCTTCCCCTTGGCTGTCACAGTTCCTTCCGTTGCTTTTAATACCCCTGCAATAACCTTTAACAGCGTACTCTTTCCAGCTCCATTCAATCCAAGGATTCCAAGTCGATCCCCTTTGTTAAGGGTAAAATTAATATCTTTTAATGCCCAGAATTCATTATATGAAATCTGATGTTTCAATAACTTGATCACATAATCTTTCAGATCATCAACCTTTTCCTGACTTAAGTTAAACTTCATTCCAACATGTTCAACTTTCAATACTTCTTTCTTTGCCATGATACCCTCCTAAATATGCAGAATGAATTCATCTTGCTTCTTATAGAAGAAAATCAATCCTACAATAACACTTACGATTGCAAACACGATGGATGCAGCTAAAAACTTCATATTCATCGGCATACCAAAAACAGCCTGTCTAAAATTATGGATCAAAAGATATAATGGATTAGATTTTAAGATCCATCCAAAACCTGATTTTAATAACTTCTCTGGTTTGTAGAAAATTGCTGAAGCATACATAATGATCATTAATCCTACAGACCATAAATATTCTAAGTCTCTAAAGAATACTGCCATCGTAGATAGGATCATTCCAACTCCAAAAGCTGTGATCAGTAATAAGATTAATGGAATGATCGCCTGTGCCAGATAAATGGTTGGATATACCTTCAAAACAATAGATACTACTACCAACACGATCAAAGAGATAGCAAAAATAATATAATTAAACAATACACTGGATAATGGATAAATATATTTTGGCACATATACTTTCTTGATCATTCCTGCATTCGTCCTGATCGCTTTCATCGCACCATTTGTCGCAGATGAAAAGAAACTATACATCAAACGTCCACATAAGATATATACTGGGAAATGTGGATCCTTGTTTCCAAACAATGTACCAAATACTACACTTAGTACGATCATTGTCATTAACAGGTTCTAACAGTGTCCATAAAATACCTAAATATGATCTTCTGTATTTTAACTTAACACCTTTCTTTACAAGTTCCCATAAAAGGAATCTGTACTTTTTAAAATTTTCAATATAAGATTTCACTGTACTTCTCCATTTTGATATTTTTAATTTACACCTTGCTATTATACTATTCCTTAACAGATTATTCAACTATCTAAAATCTTCCGATCAAAATTTAGCTTTTGTATTAACAAATGTTATTATTGAGTATTCAATGATCATCACAAGGATCATTGCCCCAAGGCAGTCAATATAATATCTCCATGCCATGATCCCTGGCATTCCTGATATGATCTTCCATCCTGCAGTTGCAGTAGAAATAATATAAAACGGTCTTTGTGTACATTAATATCAAAGAATTCTTTCCAAAATAATTCAGTATCGTAAACGGAATATAATCTTCAAGAAATTCAAAGACAAATAGTGCTCCAAAAGATCCAATGATTCCTGTAACAAAAATAGTGGTGGGTGAATACCTAAAGACATATTATTTAAATCTACACCATTATTTTGCTGTGATAAAAAGATATTTCCAATTGTAAATACCAGTCCGATCATAAATCGGATTTCTCTGGATGTTACTTTACTGAATAACATACATCCAATATGTCCTATCTCCAAAAACCATAATGCGATCAATGCTTTACTGATCGGTAAGATCAAAAATGATATTCTTTCAAATGTTAATGGATCCACTGAAACGATCAAGTGTCTGATAAAATAAGACTCCCAAATTCCAAAAACAGGTATCACGATCAATATCACGATCCTCACCCATTTCGGAAGATATTTGATAAGACAGAAAAACAGGATTTCCGCAATAAATAACACCGGCAAAAACCATAGTGCAAATGTTCCTCTTAATGTGATCGTTGCCAAAATATAAGATTTGATCGCCGGAATATCAATCCTGTGCTTCATGATCATCGTTGCAAATCGAAATCCAATCGACAAAATACTAAATAAGACATATGGCAGCATCAATGACTTTCAATAACTTTACTGCATACCCCTTTAATGTCTGTGTCCGATAAGAATCTGCATACCGGATCAGATATCCGGCGGCAACAAAGAAAATTGCCATCTTGAATGATGCCGCCCATGTATCAACTGGATTACCAAGCTTCGTAATATGTCCCATGTTACCATCAAGATTCCTAAGCCTTTACACAGATCTATATATTTTATTCTCTCTTTCTGTCCATTTTAATATCCTTTGCTTATGATATATTCATACGTACGTTTACTGTTATCATTATCACGATATTCAAAATAATAATCTTTTAATTTTGTATATTCTTCTTTTTCTTTTAAATCCATTGTGAATATACTCTTCAATTCCATCGATCAATTTCTCATATTCTGTATAACGTTCTCCAAATAGTTCATGCTCCATATCCAGATAACTTCCATGTGCCTGCATATACATATCATAATCAAACTGGTAGAATAATACTGGTTTATCAAGATAACATACATCCCAACATACACTAGAATAATCTGTGATCAGCATAGAACATTTCTTCATGATCTCATTTAATGGCTCTGTTCCAAATGGAATCAACTCAATATTATCTCCACTGACATTAAACTCACTTAAATAATCTTTAAACTTTGATGAATGTAAAAATCAATTTTACATCATTTTCCTTTTTAAGATTCTTGCAAGTTTCTGACTCTGTAACAGTTTCATATAGTTTTTATAATAATCACTTGCCTTAAACTCTTCTGCACTCTTTTCTTCCAGCCATGATCTCCATGTCGGCATTGCAAGAATGATCTTTTCCTCTGGTTTTGAAGTATCTTCCAGAACATCCCATCTCGTAAATCCAAGAATCGGTGCATCTCCATCTTCATATCCAAAATTCTCTACAATGATCTTATGCTCAAATCTTGATGTCGTTGTAAAATGAGTCATAGGACTTGAACCTTTCATTCCAAAAATCGGATGTACACGTTTTAATGCTGTCACCCCATGCTGTAAAAACAAGATATTATGTTTTGAAATACGATTTGAGATCACATTTGGTTTTGCTCTCCATGTATATAAATGTTTCTTTGAATCAGAAGCTATATATAAATTGGCAACAAGTGAATATAAAATATGTCGAAAACTCATAAATGGAATCACATGTTTTCCATATTGCTTCATCTTATCATAATCAGCAGAATCTGTATCGAGAATATAATAAATATGCTGCTTCTTTTCTTTTTGGAAGCTGCTCCATACAATATTTGAAGAAATAATATCCATTATCCTGCGCCATAGAGCAGAATTTTTCAAATACTAACCATACTCGTTTCTTTTTCCAATATGGTAATAACAACGTATAAACACCAAAGCTGCTAATTCCTTGATCTTTACATCAAATCCATCATATTTTGATCTTGTACGATAAGTAAATGCCATTTTGTACATGTGATCGTCGAATAAGGGAAAATAATATGCTCTTTATCAACATCACATTGATAATTCATCAGTAATAATTTTAATCTCTGCCATCTGCTCCAATATGCACTTACTCTTACTTCTTCTCCATTCTTCTCTGTTACAGCAAATACATCCCAAAACAGTTCTTCCAGTGATAATACCGACATATCAATCTGAGCATCAATAATATAATGATCACCCGACCTCGTTACTTTATATTCAAATGGATAATCGATCGTCTCCACTTTACTTCGATATGATAATATGACATTTTTAATTCCAGCTTCTTTGTTTTTATATTTCATTTTCACATGAACTTTTGAACCCTTGATCTTGAATTTCAGTACTTGTCCACGCATATTACGAACAGATAACTGTGCCTGATCTCCCATAAATACAGAAAATCTTCCATCTACTTCATTCATATAGGAATCACACTTGTATCCGCAGGTTCGAATGTATTCTGATAAGTAATATCATGTTTCTTGATCCCTGTCATATATACAGAAGATTTATCTAATTCATCCATCACTTCTTTGCGTTTTGCATATTCTTTACGATCTACAAAGAAATATGGCAGTTTGTTGCCATTTTCATCTTCTAATTCGATCATCAACTGATATCTTCCGTTCATATCTGCAATTTCAAGCGAAAGAAATTCATCAAAATATTCCTTAATACAATGATCTTTCCATTCTTTTTCTGTTAGATCCCTTGTATAAATGATCTGACTTTTCTTATTTACAAGTAACAGCTTCTTTGGCTGACCTTTTCTTGCCTTCCTCAAACTTAATCTCCAAATGGTCTTCCATTACTCGCATGGATGCATTGATCATCTTTTTTCTTATTGAAAGAAAATGTCTCTCCTGCTTCTCCATGATAGTATTCTGTTTCAAACTTTGAATACACTGGAAGATCTGCAAAGCATCTCTTGATTTCTCTCTTATGAAGTTCTTTTTTCTGATCTTATGGCACTTTCTTTTTTAACACTTCTTCTGCATAGGTTCTTGGAAGTGTTCGTGTAATAAAAATATAATCAAAATCATCAAGATAATTATCATGTAAATGACTGCTTAATTCTGGATTGAAAAACGTTTTTCAAAGATCACTACATCTTCATCTTTCTTAGCGATCTGTGATCGTATCGATCGTCTGTGCTGTTTTACGTTTGGATAGTGCAAAACTCTTCGTTTCTTTTCTTTGTTAAAACTGTAATCGATCGTTGGCATATCGCACATATTTCCATGAAAACAAGTTCTGCCATATTCTTTGCAGCATCAATAGAATCATACTGAATATATTTTTCTGTATATTCCATATCATTTTCATAAGAATCCTCGCGGAATGTCTCGTTGACCAGACAATCTCTTAATGCTTCCTTGTCATAGATCTTTCTAAATGGCAATTCTTTGATATCAAAATACATTCCTCTATCGTGCATATATTCTTCATAGTCATACATATATAATATGATTGGTTTTCTTGTAATCGAGTAAT
>VOFB01002172.1_pt1 | contig 35840 bp, 52 predicted proteins | sample 5384141 | NCBI WGS metagenome assembly VOFB01 (sample SAMN12384721, study PRJNA508395) | human gut metagenome | isolation source: healthy gut A | host: Homo sapiens | reverse complement strand
GTACTATTGCCGGGGCGGCTGGGCGGTGATGGGTCCTCAGCTGCGCCGCCGGACTGTGCGCTGGCTCTGAGCATGGATGCCGTGTCCGGCACGCTGTATTTCTCCATGGCTTACGCTCTTTTTCGGCCATGACGGCGGGCCTGCGCCGGTGCGGCCGGGCGCGCTACACGCTGCTGTTCCTTTTCGGCACCGTGCCTTCTGTTCTGGTGCAGCGCCGAGACAGCGGTCTATACCCTGTTGGAAACCGCTATTGCCGGCGTACTGTTCCTCCTGCTGCCGGAAAAATTGTTTCAGAAAGGCCGCGGCACAGAGCCGCCGCACTCGGCGCACCGAACGCTCTGGAGAAACAACCTGCGGGCGCTGCCTCAGTCTTCCGCGACCTTTACGACAGTTTGAGCCGGGCCGGAACCGCACCAGTCAACGACGAAAAATGTGGCCACAGTATTTGATCGGGCAGCCGACCAGATCTGCCGGGCCTGCCCCCTGTGCGCTACCTGCTGGGACGCAGATTATGTGACCACTTACAACGCCCTGAACGATGTGACAGAACCCCAACAGCCGCGGCCACGTGCCCTCCGATTTTTCCAGCCCACTTCTCCTCCCGCTGCCTGCGCTTTTCCGATTTTACCGCCGCAGTGAACGCCGAATTCACAGCGCTTCTGATGCGGCGGCAGTACACGCGTCAGCTCAGCAGGGTACCCGTGCGCAGGCCCGGGAACAATACGCCCGGCTGTCCGAACTTTTTGTCCGAATCTGCTGATCAGGTGGAACGCGGCGCCGCAGTCCCCGCCCTCTGCCGAAGCCCCCGTGTGCGATATCTGCACCGCCGGACGAGCCAAAGCGGGTGAAAGCGTCAGCGGCGACACATTATCTACATTCCGCAGCGAAGACGGGAAAGTATTTCTGCTCTATCCGACGGCATGGGCTGCGGAGGGATGCCCGCCGGAATCGGCTATGACAGTACGGCTGCTGGAGCAGTTCCTGAAAGCAGGTATTGAACCATCCACCGCCCTGAAAACGCTCAATAGCGCTCTCACCCTTCATACAGACGAAAGCGGCAGCTTCACCACCATCGACCTGCTGGCCATGACGCCGGAAAGCGGTTCCGTCTCCTTTTATAAATTTGGCGCCGCCCCTCCTATATCCGCCATGGCAAAAGCGTCCGCCGTGTCACCGGCAGCGTGCTGCCCGCCGGGCTGAGCAGCAGCGACCGGATCCCGGACGCCACCACAGTGCATCTGAGCGCCGGCGACATCGTTTTGCTGATCAGCGACGGCTTTGCCGACAGCAGCGACGACGCATGGCTGGAAACGCTCTTTTCCCCAGTGGGAAGGCTCAGATATCCATTCCCTCACCTCTGCGTTGATGGACGAAAGCCTCCGCCACGGCGGCCGCAGCGACGACGCCAGCCTGTTGGTGCTGCGCCTGAGTCCCGCTCCGCAGCATCCGGTCAAAGCGGTATAAAATCGCCGCAGTCTGGGCATACTGACTGCAAAAGCCCGAAACGGCGGCAAAAGGAGCGGACACAGTTATGGTAAAGGCATTTCCCGTCGGGTTATCGTAGTATCCAGTCCCGACCGGCGGTATTTTGACGAGGCCATCTTTATCCTGCGCAGCGATACATCCGGGCCGGACTCCGGCGTACCGAGCGTGGCGGTGGAAGAAGCCTGCCGTATCGCCCGACGCTGTGCGGCCCGCAACGCCCCGCGCCCACCGCTCCGGATTCCAGCCCCTCTGGGCCGCCGCAGGCGCTGTCCTCATGGCTCTGATCTGGGTTCTTTCTTCTCGTGTCCCATCCCTTCTTTTTTGATTTTTCCTTCCATACTAACCGCCGCCGGCCAGTGCAGGATCAAAACCTGCACTGGCCGGCGGCGGTTTCCTTTTTTCGTCTCTTTTTATGTTTTCCCTTGCACTTTCAGACGATTTTGTTATAATAGCAGACTGTATATTTATCCTCTGCCCCATCGGCAGCATATCCTGACTTGGAACGAAAGGAGCCGACAGCACATGAAAATCGGATCGATTGACATTCCTTCACGCCTGGCCCTGGCGCCCATGGCCGGCGTAACAGACCTTGCTTTCCGCCAGATCTGCAGTGAACTGGGGGCGGGATTGACCTATACGGAGATGGTCAGCTCAAGGCTCTGTGTTACCAGGACCACAAAACCCGGGGACTGTTGAAGCAGTTTCCCGGCGAGCATCCGCCGCAGCCCAAATTTTCGGCAGCGATCCGGAGTGCATGGCCCGAGGCGCCCAGCTGGCTCTTTAATACTCCGGAGCCGATCTGATCGACATCAACATGGGCTGTCCTGTGGGAAAAGTGGTTTCCAATGGCGACGGCAGCGCGCTGATGAAAGATATTCCCAAAGCGCTGCAGGTGGCGAAAGCCGTGGTCAAAGCCGTTCCCGTGCCGGTCACAGTCAAAATGCGCATCGGTTGGGATCGAGGGGCATTTGAACGCTGTGGAACTGGCCCGCGCCCTGGAAGACACGGGCGTAGCCGCCATCGCTGTCCACGGCCGCACCCGCGTGCAGATGTACAGCGGACGGGCCGATTGGGACGCTATCGGTGAAGTAAAAGCGCGCCATTTCCATCCCCGTTATCGCCAATGGCGATATCTTCACCGGAGAGGACGCTGTGCGGATTTTGAAATGGACCGGCGCAGACATGGCCATGATCGGCCGGGGCGTATTCGGCAATCCCTGGCTGTTTCAGCAGGCCCAGGCCGCTTTGGATGGCCGCCCCGTTCCTCCGCTGCCGCCTCTCGCCCAGCGCTGTGACACCGCCGTGCGCCAGATTGAACTGGCCGCCGCTGACAAAGGTGAAAAAATTGCCGTGCTGGAAGCCCGGCGTCACTATTGCTGGTATCTTAAGGGCGTGCCCTATGCCAACTATTACAAAGAACAAATCGTCGCCATGAACACCATGGAAGACGTTTACCGTATCACTGCGGGCATCAAGCGGGATCTGTCCGATGAAGCCCCCAGAGGAGGAATTGCACCATGAACATGGCATCTGTCAACGAACGGGATCTGCTGGCTGCGGCCACCAGGAAGCCAGGTGGCTTATCGAGAACTGATCCATCTGCCAGGCTGCCGTCTACCGTTTTGCCTGGGCCATGATTGGCGAAAAAGCATCTCAAACCGTCACTGAAAACGCCTTTATCACCGCCTGGCGGCAGCTGGAATTTCTTCCGGCCATAAATCTGTCTTTTTTCACACGCATCTTCTGCAGCTGGTGTGCATCGACTGCACGGAACTGGCTAAACGCCAGCGGCGGCACCGGGTAAATCTGAACGCCCAAACCGATGAAGATACTCTGAATTTCCCTTTCGGCCCCTGCGCTATGATCCGCGCACCAATATGGAGCACATCGCACTGCAGGCAGACATCGAGGACGCGCTGCATGCCCTTCCGATGCGTCTGCGTCAGATCCTGCTGCTGCACGAAATGGGCAACGTACCCGACACGCAGATCGCAGATATTCTCGGAGGCACCGCACAAGCCATTCACGCTGACCTGCTTCGTGCCCGTGCCTTGGTGCGGCGGCAGATCATGCTCAGCGGCGGTTTTTTCCCCGCCAGCACAGAGGGAAACGAGACCGCACCGGCACAGTTCCGCGCCTGCAAGTCCTATCTTTCCACGCTGTCCGCCGCCACAGACGGCCTGTGCACCAGTGAAGAAAAAGCGCGCGCTCTCGGCACATCTGGCCCGAATGCCCCGGCTGCCGGGGCTATTACGGAGCTATGAGCGCCATTCACCACGGTTTGGCGGTGATGAAACACGAGGTGCCCGGCGACATGGCCTCCTATATTATTCACCGTATTCAACAGGAGAGTGGCCCCGGTGATTTCTCCGCCAACAGCGGCAAACAGAAAAACGCTGGCATTTACGTCCGGCCATCGGCCGCTTCACCATATAGGGCTTTGCCTTGCGCTGGTACTGCTGGCGTATTCCGGCGGCATCCTGGAGCGCGGCCAGGCCCAGCTTCCCCCCACAGCAGAATCAGGATCAGACGCTCCCACAGCAGGCCAATGAGAATGAAACAACTGCCCTGCAGCAGCCGGACAGCACGCCGGAAGATCTCCCCCGGCACAGCCCCCGTTCAACCGCCGGAAACATCCTCAGACAACGACGAAACAGCAGAGCCGCCCAGCGGAGAGAGTACAGCTCCGGAAGACGGCAGCAGCTCCATTGTCCCGGGCGGCGGCATCAGCGATACGCTGGTTCCCGCCGGAGAAACCTATCGCGCCGTATATACCACGGATGCCTCTGCCGCCAGCATCCTTGCCCAATACAGCACCGTCACGTTCACCGCTGCACTGGCGGATGGCGTTCAGGCAGTATATTACGTCGTCCCGGCCGAGTCGGCAGAAAGCGTCTCCGCTGCGCTTTCGGAAGCCGGCATTTCCTGCAGCGCCTACACAGAAGATCCTTCCGTTCTCAGCAGTGCATCGGAAGCGCTCCTGTATATCCTTCTGGACTAAGCCTGTATCCCAAAGAAGCACCCCGGCTTTCTTTCATGAAAGAAAGCCGGGGTGCTTTTCGGAAAAGGGAACGCAGGATGTTATTTCCCCATCGCCCGATACTCTTCAAAGGTATCCACAATCTTTTTCTCCGGCGGCGCTGTCAACAGCGACACCACCACCAGCACGACGCAGTTGAGCAGGAAAGCAGGCAGCAGTTCAAAAGATCAAACGCACCGCCCAAAGGCCGCACCAGGAACTTCCAGACAAACACCAGAACGCCACCGGAAATCATGCCGCAAAGCGCGCCCCATTTATTGGCCCGCTTCCAGAACAGCGCAAAAGAGCATCACCGGTCCGAAGGCCGCGCCGAATCCCGCCCAGGCAAAGGAACGATTTTAAAGACCGAGCTGTTGGGATCCCGTGCCAAGATAATCGCGATCGCCGCAATGACCAGCAGCGTCGAGCGGGCGATCAGCATGGACTGCTTTTCCGTCATCTTCACCTTGAACACGCCCCACATCAGATCTTTGGAAACACTGGAGGACGCCGCCAGCAGCTGAGAATCCGCCGTGGACATGGTTGCCGCCAGAATCCCTGCCAGCGTGACGCCCGCAGCCAGCGCCAGCAGCACGCCGTGCTCTGCCATTAAGCTGGAGATCTGCACGATCACTGTTTCAGAAGCGGAGCCTTCCAGCACAGGCAGGGCGCCGACATTGGTCATCCCAAGCCCACCATGCCAATTAAAACGGCGATAAACATGGAAATCACAACCCAAACCGTGGCTACACGGCGGGAAGTGGTCAATTTTGCTCATTTTCAATCGCCATAAACCGCAGAAGAATATGAGGCATACCAAAATAACCAAGGCCCCAAGCCAGCGTGGAGACAATTGTCAGCGGCCCATATGGCACCGCCGCATTCGAAGCAGCGTCATAACTGGCGTTCATGGCGAGGTAGCCCGGCAGCGTCTGGGCATTCTGCACCACTGCGTCCAGCCCGCCAGCCACGTTCACGCCGAAGCACAGCACCACTACCAACGCAATTGTCATTACGCAGCTTTGGATCAGGTCGGTGGTGCTGGCTGCCAGGAATCCGCCCAGGGCGGTGTAGCCCACAATGACCACCGCACTGATAATCATGGCCAGCATATAATCCATACCGAACAGATTGGAAAACAGTTTGCCGCACGCGGCAAAACCCGATGCAGTGTACGGCACGAAAAACACGATGATCACCAACGCCGCAAAAGCGCGCAGCAAATTTTGTCATCACCAAAGCGCTTGGAGAAAAACTCCGGCGCAGTAATGGAGTCCGTCAGCGCGCTGCTAACGCCGGATGCGCTTGGCCACGATAAGCCAGTTGAGGTATGTACCCACGGCCAGGCCGATTACCGTCAACCCACATCGCAGATGCCCGTCAGATAAGCCAGGCCCGGCAGACCCATCAGCAGATAGCTGGACATGTCCGAGGCCTCAGCGCTCATGGCTGTGACCAGCGGGCCGAGTTTTCGGCCACCCAAATAAAAGTCGTCGGCGTTGTTGTTTTTCTTTGCAAAACGCACGCCGATGTACAGCATCAGTACCAGATAGACCACAATGGCAATCAAAATACAGATGGTTGCACTTGTCATAGTTCCTTTTCTCTCCTTCTGCACCAAAAACGGTGCGGTGCAAAAAAAAATCTGATATAGTATACCATAATCTGGCGGCATAATCAAATCTTAAGAACCAAAACAGGCAAAAGAAGGTAGATTTTTGCAGACGCTGTGATAGAATAGGCACGACAGGTTTCCACACCCTGTCCAAGCGCCCCTCCGGCCGCCTGTACGCAGGCCGGCACCGGCGTTCGTTCGAGCCGCTCCTGTTTCCCAAAAGGAGCGGCCCGTTCTCTAAACAAAAATGGAAGGAACATCGAAAACATGAAACATTACTCTGTCCGCCAGCTGACGCTGGCCGCCGTCATCGGCGCACTCTATGCAGTCCTGACCCTCACCGCTTCGGTCTTTGGTATCACCTACGGCCCGGTCCAGTGCCGGGTATCGAAGCGCTGTGCGTGCTCCCATTCTTTTTTCCGGAAGCCAAGTGGGGGCTTTTTGTTGGGTGCCTGATCGCAAACCTGCTGAGTCCTTACGGCGCGCCGGATATCATCTGCGGATCCCTGGCTACGCTGCTGGCCGCCTGCATCACTGCAAAGCTCCCGCAAAATGGAAATGGTTTGCACCGCTTCCGCCTGTACTTTCAATGCTTTGATGATTGGCGCTCTCCTGGGGTGGTATAGTGCAGGTTTCGGCCCTGCATTCCCTGCGGCATTCGCGTTCAACGCGCGCTGACGGTGGGGTTGGGCGAACTGATCGCCTGCTACGTATTCGGCAGCGTACTGCTGATCGGGCTGCCAAAAATCCACTTCTTCCGCCAAATGCTTCCGGCAGACAAGGTATAACCGCCGCGCAGTGCGCGACCTGATTTTAATGAACAAAGGTGAGGTTTGAAGCTCATGAAAGTAAGAAAAGCCGTGATCCCCCGCCGCGGGCCTCGGCACCCGCATGCTCCCGGTGACCAAAACCGTTCCCAAGGAGATGCTGCCCCATGGTGGACCGCCCTGTGATGCAGTACATCGTGGAAGAAGCCGTATCCGCCGGCATTGAAGATATCCTGATTATCACTAATCGCGGCAAGGACGTGATGGAAGATTATTTTGATTACGCCCCTGAACTGGAAGATAAGCTGCGCCGGGCCGGAAAAGACGATCTGATCGAACTGGTTCACAAGCCCGCTAACCTTGCCAACATCTTTTTTTGTGCGCCAGAAGCAGACTCTTGGCCTGGGCCACGCCATCTATCAAGCCCGCAGATTCGTGGGCAACGAACCTTTCGCCGTACTGCTGGGCGATGATATCATCCGTGCCAAAGACCCCTGTGATCGGCCAGTTGATTCGGGCTGCGGGAAAAATATGAGGGCTTCCGCTATCGGCGTACAGCAGGTCAGCGACAAAGCCATCAGCCGCTATTCCTCCGTAGCCGTGTCAGAGCTGGAAGAGCGGGTGTTTTTCCGTGTCGGATCTGAATGAGAAGCCTTCTCCGGAGAAAATTTTCCAATTATGCCATTTTGGGCCGTTATGTTCTGACACCCGAAATCTTCGATATTCTGGAAACCCAGGCCCCCGGTTACGGCGGGAGATCCAACGACCGACGGCCTTGAGACCCTGTGCCATCAGGAGCGCATGGTCGCTGTGGACTTTGAAGGCCGCCGGTATGATACCGGAAACCTCTGCGGCTTCCTGGAAGCTACGCTGGAAATTGCCCTGGATCATCCCGAAACCGGCGATTGGCTGCGCCGGTATATGAAAGAAAAAGCATTGCAGTTTTAAATGCACCCGCTTCCGCCATTTCAGCGGAAGCGGGGTATTTTACAACACGGCCTCAAACGATAAAGCCGGGAAAGCAGATTTGCTTTCCCGGCTTTGCGCCTTTTTCATGATTCTTCCGCGCAGTGGGCACAAGATGCTTCCTTGAACAGCGCCGGATCGTAAGCGATTCCGTTTTTATCATAATAATCTTTTACCGCAGCCTTGACAGCCTCCTCCGCCAGCACCGAACAGTGGAGTTTATAGGCCGGTAGGCCGTCCAGCGCCTCTACCACGGCTTTATTGGACAACTGCAGCGCCTCACTCCACGGGCTTACCTTTAATCATCTCTGTGGCCATGGAGCTGGTGGCTATGGCAGCGCCGCAGCCAAAGGTCTCAAATTTGACATCACAGATAATACCGTCGTCAATTTTCAAATACATTTTCATTATATCGCCGCACTTGGCATTGCCTACTTCGCCCACGCCGTCGGCGTTTTCGATCTCGCCCACGTTGCGGGGATTGCGAAAATGATCCATAACTTTTTCACTGTATAACATAGTTTCTCGCTCCTTTTTCCAATTCTCTCCACACGGGAGACATCTTTCTCAAATAGGCCACCACGTCTTTCACCTCGCGGATGATCGTATCCATTTCTTCCATGGTGTTTTCCTTGCCCAAACTCAGACGCAGAGATCCGTGCGCCACTTCATGCGGCCGGCCGATAGCCAACAGCACATGACTGGGATCCAGGGACCCGGAGGTACACGCCGATCCAGAGGATGCGCAAATACCCCCCTATCGTCCAGCAAAGAAGCAGCGACTCACCCTCAATACCTTCAAAACAGAAATTGACATTGCCCGGCAGGCGATGGTCACAGCTGCCGTTCAGGGGCACTGTGAGGAATTTGAGATCCCCGCGATCAGATGATCGCGCAAAGTGCTCATATGGGCCGCATCGCCGTCCATGGGCGCAGGACTCTTCCAGTGCCGCCGCCATCCCCACAATAGCAGGCAGATTTTCTGTACCGGCACGCTTGCCGCCCTGGGCGCCGCCTTCAATCAGGGAGCGCAGCGGCAGCCCCTGGCGCACATACAGCGCACCCACGCCCCGCGGACCGCAAAACTTGTGGCCAGACAGGGACAGCATGTCAATCTGATCCACCTGCACATCTACCGGAACATGGCCCACAGCCTGTACGGCATCCGTGTGGAAGATCACTTTCTTTTCCCGGCACAGCGCGCCGATCTCACGAATCGGCTGAAGGGTGCCGATTTCATTATTGGCATACATAATGGTCACCAGTGCTGTATCTTCCCGCAGCGCAGCGGCCACATCCGACACTTTGACAATCCCTTCTTCCCCAACAGGCAGCAACGTGATCTCAAAGCCCTCTTCCTTCAACCGTTCCAGCGTATGGAGCACCGCATGGTGCTCGATGGCCGAAGAGATGATGTTTTTGCCCTGCGCGCGCCCCCAGTAGGCCGCGCTGCGGATTGCCTGGTTGTCGGCCTCACTGCCGCCGGAGGTAAAATAGATTTCCGCGCGGCGGCGCCAATGCATCCGGCGATGCGTTCCTGGGCACTTTGCAGCAGTTCGTTGGCTTCCTGCCCCAGCGTATATAAGCTGGAGGGATTTCCCCAGTGTTCTTCCATGCAGGCAATCATGGCCTCTTTTGCCGCACGGCTGGTCTTTGTGGTGGCAGCGTGATCTGCATATCATGGTTCTTTCACTCCTGTAAAGTCGCATGTTTGTGCGCACATGTAATTTAACTGAAATTTTATTACCTATATTTTTTATAGAATATTACCATATTCAACCTATAAAGTCAATAGGTTTATTAAATTTTGGAAAGCGCATGCCGCCCCGCTCATTGCCGCTCCAGCGCCTGCCTTAAACCTGCTGCGAACCGTCCTCGGTCTGCCGCAGGAGCTGGGCCAGAGGATACCGAAAAATAGTCCCGGATGGTGCGTTCCAGCCCTTTCAAATCGGGAGCGTCAGGCACTGGTCCGCCCGGGCACAGTGAGTACGGTCCGCCTCCAGACATGCCACAGGGGCCAGCGATCCCTCCGCAGCCTCTAAAATGTCCCAAACCGTGCATTCCCGGCCGGCCTGGCCAAGCGGTAACCGCCGCCTTTTCCTCGCAGCCCGATCACCAATCCTGCCTTCACCAGACTTTTTATGATGGCCTCCATATACTTTTCAGAAATTTCTTGTTTGCGCGCCACATCTCTCAGAGGTACCAAATCCTCCCCTCTGCCGCGGCCAGTTCTGTCATGATCCGCAGCGCATAGCGCCCTGTGGTCGAGATCATCATACGCCAGATCCCTCCTTGCGGTTGGTAAACCTATTGTACTTTAGGGTTTATTGCTTTGCAAGGGCATCGCGTTTCTTTCTGTATTCTTTTCTTATTGTGCTTTTTTCCGGGTGCTTTATACTGAACCAGAGACGAAAGAACAGGCACGCCGCACCGCCGACAGCAAACGGTGCCAATCAAACCGGAAAAAAGCCGCCTGTCAACCGGCGGTTGACAAAAAGATAAGCCCCGGTTGGTGGCTTTTACTATCCCTTTGGCTATACTGAATCCCGAAAGGAGGGGCGAACCACATGACCGTTGGAGAACGCATCGCCCAGCTGCGCAAGGAACACACACTTTCACAGGAAGAACTGGGTGAGCAGCTCAACGTATCCCGCCAGGCAATCCACAAATGGGAACGCAATGCCTCCCTGCCGGAAATCGAAAACTGATTGCCTTGAGCAAACTCTTCGGGCGTTTCGGTGGGATATCTTCTGGGTGTGGAGGAACAGCACGCCCAGTCCGATCCTGCAACCGCACCCGGCGAATTGAGCGAACAGCAGACGAAACTGGCGGAAGAAATTGCTTCGCGCTACATTGCCGCCCTGCCCCAAACAGCGAAAAAAAGGAAAAAATGGCCCTATGTCGCAGCCGTTGCGGCCGCCGTCGCAGTGCTGCTGGCATTGAGCACCCTGAACGGGAAGTTGAACCGGCTGGATCAGCAGTATCAAAATCTGCAAAACAGCATCGTCAACATTCAGGATACCGTATCCAACCAGATCGGCGGCATTTCCAACCGCGTGGAAGAAGTATTGAAGAGCAGAATACTTTAACCGCCGACTACAGCACCGAATTGCTCCGCGCCGATCCGGCGGCAGGCACCGTGACCTTCGCCCTGCGGGCCGTGCCAAAAAACCTATGTGGACGGCATGCAAGCCGTATTCAGTGCAGATACCGGCACAAGCACCTCCGCCGAAACGACCGATACCACCCCCTCCGGCCAGGAATTTTCCGCAGAACTGACCTGCCCTCTGACCGATGATATCCGCCTCAACGTCACCTTTCTCAGCGGTGACAAAAAGGAAACGCAGCTTCTGATGCAGTATGACAGCCTCTACAGCGGTTCCTTTCCCTCTGTTTCCGTAGAGGACTATAACCTGATGTATCACAAGGTGAGCAGCGACGGGCTCCTGACGCTGCAGGGGCAGTTTTTTACAGCCGACGACAGCCATTTAGCCGCTCCGATCATAAACGAGGCGCTTCCGCCAGCCGAGATCGTTTCACCCGAGTGGGGCTGTTTCTCAATCAGCGCCTGCTGGCCTGGGCAGAACCCGGCGCCCAGCCCGACAGCTTCCATGGCGATTACCCCGGAACCTTCTACTACCTGCCCATGCTGGAGATCACGCTGCACCCGGCGACCTGCTCTGCCCCCGCCGCCGTCATTGAGGACAGCTGCGGCCGCACGAGCGTTGTGCCTGGTTCCTGGTTCTGGTGGGATCAATCCAGCGGAGAACTGACCTGGGCGGATTACGAAGCGGTTAACGCTGCAGATAAATCTGCAGAAAACTGGCAATTTTAACGCTCATAAAAAAAGCGGACTGCACTGCAGTCCGCTTTTTTCTTTTTCCTTTCACAGCCGATCTGCCCCAATGGTATACAGCAGCGGTTCGAAGTCCACACCTTCCCGCATAGGCGTTCCCTGCGGGAAGGTGCGCTCAGCGCAGTCCCGGACAAATTTTGCCGCCAGCGCCGCAGCCTCGGTCAGCTTCCGCCCCCGCACCAGCGCTCCGGTGAGCACGCTGGAAAATACATCCCCGGTGCCGTGGTATTCTCCAGGAATACGATCCGTCAGGGCAAACTCCACCTGTCCGGTTTCCCGGTCAAATACCGCCGCGCCCAAAGTATCTGCCCCATCGCTGACGCCGGTAAGCACTACGCTCCGCGCGCCGCCGCCGGACAGAGCGCGGCACAGTTCTGCATATCCCGCTTTGTCCCGGGGCAGGGGTTTCATAATCCTCCCCAGCAAAAAGGCTGCTTCGGTCAAATTCGGCGTAATCACATCCGCTTTTTCCGTCAGGCGGCACGTGGCCTCGCACATTTCGTCGGTATACGTCACATAACGTACACCGTTGTCACCCATCACCGGATCCACAACGGCCAGAGCATTATCCTTGCGAAAAACGACGGATGAAATCCTCCACCACGCCGATCTGCTCAGTGCAGCCGAGAAAACCGCTGTATACGGCGTCAAAACACAACCCCAGCGTCTGCCAGTGATCCATGGTCTTTTTTCATTTCTTCCGTCAGATCGAGGAAGGTAAAATCAGGAAAGGCCGTATGGGTGGAAAAGATAGGCCGTGGGCAGCACGGCGCACTGCACCCCATCACCGACAGGATCGGCAGGGCCACGGTCAGCGAACAGCGCCCAAAGCCGGAAATATCATGGATTGCGGCCACCTTCGGCGTTGCCGTCATCCAAAACCGCCCCCTTTGCTTCGCTGCAGCGAAACACAAATTTTCGTATAGCATACCACAGCGCGCGGCGCGCAAGGAAAGAATTCCCGGTGCCACATTGCCGCAGCACCACAGCACCACCAGCAAAGGGACACGCCGCAGCGCCCTCCCGCCGCACAACGTGTCCCTCACGATTCTTGATCTTTCACATATTTCATAATATCGCCTACTTCACAATCCAAAATCCGGCAGAACATATCTATGGTATGAGTGCTGACACTTTCGTTCCTTTTGAGACGGGTGATCTGTGCAGGGCTGATGTGATAGGTCCGGATCAGCGCGTACTGCGAAATCCCCCGCGCTTTCATCACGCTCCATAAATTGTCGTACAAGATCATCACATCACCCCTCACTTCCTCTTGCATATTAACCGAATATGGTGTAGAATGATATTAACCAATATCGGTTAATATCATTCGTTTGAAAGAGAAAGCGCACTCAAAAAACTTTACAGTGGTTTTTCTGAGCCGTATGGCCGCTATTCCCGGCCGTCCACAGCCAAGGAAGTGAAACGCGGAACCCAGCCAGTACAGCCCAATGACCTGTTTGGAAACAACCGCTCCTAACCATAAAAAGTGAGGTGACATCCTTTGTTTCAGCATAGACGGCATGCCGTGGTGTGTGCCAGCCACCAAGAGGTAACGCAGGGAGGTCCCCATGCTGCGCAGTAATGAGCCGTCAGATCAGGTGCGTGCAGAAAAACGAGTGAAAATTTTTTAGAAAAGCGAGTCTTCAGTATGTTTTGTCGGAATTGTGGAAGTGAAATGAACGAAAATGCAGCCGTATGCGTAAAATGTGGAATATCAAAGGGCGAAGGTGTTTCCTATTGCCCACATTGCGGAAAAAGAAACAAATGCCGACGCGGCTGTCTGCCTGAGTTGCGGCTGTTCCCTTACCAATACAGGAGCGGTGCAAAATCAAAATTAGCTGCAGGGTTATTAGGCATCTTTTTAGGTACTTTTGGAATCCATAATTTTTACCTTGGTTATACCCAAAAAGCTATTATCCAGTATTGCTCGGAACCGTAGGCGCATTGTTCCTGTTCATAGGGCCAGTCGTTTCCGGTATTTGGGGCTTGGTCGAAGGTATTTTGATCCTCACGGGAAAATTGCCGTTGACGGGAAAGGCAATCCTTTGAAAGATTAACCGTTTCCAAACATAGGCTGTATCGTCAGAAAGCCAAAATCCTGCATCGCATAAAACAATGCAGGAGATATACTGCATATAAAGTCAGAGAGGGCCGGAGTTTTCCCGCCCTCTCTCCTCTTATATCAGCAGACAGAACATGATTACGCAAAACAGCGGATTCAAGAACATTTTCTGCGCAGGGCTCGTTTCCTGATTCAGATCATCACAAACTGGGGGCGGGCTACTCAAAAAAAGAAAGGGAACCGAAAACCGGTTCCCTCTCCAAAGGTGCCTGATTCTTTATTAGATCAGCCGAAGTAGCGCTCCAGCAGACCCTTGAGAGCCTTGCCGTGGCGGGCCTCGTCACGGGCCATTTCATGGACGGTGTCATGGATGGCGTCCAAGCCGTTCTTCTTGGCGCAGGCGGCCAGGTCGACCTTGCCCTGAGTGGCGCCGTACTCGCAGTCTACACGCCAGGCCAGGTTGGCCTTGGTGTCCGCCTTCATGTTGGGCTCCAGCTCCTCGCCCAGCAGCTCGGCGAACTTTGCGGCGTGCTCTGCTTCTTCATAAGCAGCCTTCTCCCAGTACAGGCCGATCTCAGGATAGCCCTCGCGGTGAGCGATCCGGGCCATGCACAGATACATACCCACCTCGCTGCACTCGCCCTGAAGTTGGCCATGAGCTGATCGAAAATGTACTTCTTATCTTCATCACTGATGTCGGGGTTATTCTTGACCGTCTTGGCATAGATGCCGTACTCATGCTCTGCTGCAAGCTTCATTTCACCCTGCACCTCAGTAAACTTGGATGCCGGAACGCCGCACACAGGGCACTTCTCAGGGGGATTCTCACCTTCATACACATAACCGCAAACAGAGCAGACCCATTTTTTCATAATTGTTTCCTCCTTAAAAATTCTGTTTCAAAATCCATTGTCAAAGAAATAAGTATATAATATTCAGAGCCGCAGCCAAACGCTGCCACTCAAATATCCTTGTTTTTACAGCGTGCACAAACGCCGCGGAAAGCATTTCGCTACGCTGGACGGTACAGCCATACTGCTGCTCCAGCTCCTGGCGGAGATCATCACAGGGCGCATCGACATCGATCACTGCGTCACATTGTTCGCAGATAAAATGCGCATGCGGTTCCGTGACAGCGTCCAGCCGCTCCACACCGTGAACTGTCGCCACACAGACGATCTCTCCGCTTTCACGGAAAAGCGCCAAATTACGGTACACAGTGCCGAGGCTTAGATCCGGATGCTCCGGTTTCAACTGCGTATAGATCCATTCCGCCGAGGGATGCAGATGACTACGGCGAATGCAGCTGAGAATTGCATCACGCTTTTTGCTGTGTCGGCGCATGGTCGACATGGTTGTTCTCCTTTCGTCCATAATCAATAACAATTATCGTTATTTATATTATAGCTTTATCCGGAAAAATGTCAACCCCTTTTTTTCATTTTTTCGCACGGATTCCAGAGGCGAGAACGGCACAGCGCTCCGAAACGCAAAAGCGTCCGGAGCACTGTGCCAGCTTACTGCGCCGCATGGAACGCGGCGGCCGAAAGCAGTCTTTATGTCTGCTGAAATACCATGCCGTACGGCAGGCCGGGGATTACAATCATCACGCTGTCCACCCCGCTTAAATCGGTCAGCATGGCCGTAAAGCCAGGGATGTCATCACATTGCATGTTGTAATACCGATCTTCCTCATCGCTTTTGCTTTGATTGAAACTCCAGCTGCATTCATAGGCCAGATCGTCCCCTATTTGCAACGTCGCCGACCCATCTTTGCGGAATTCGACGAAGTAGCCGGCGTTGCGCGGGGCGATCTGCGTGCTTTCCGTGTCGCTGTCGTACACCGCATACATCTCCCAGTGGCCTATCACAGGCTCCGCCTTTGCGCCACCACCCAGCAGGGCAAGGGCCGCAATGCAGATAACCGCCAACGCCACAACCACAGCGGCGATTACGATCCCCTTTGTTTTTCCGGCGGGAGGCGCAGAATTCACCGACGTGGCCGGCGGTATCTGGTCCGCCGGGGCGGGAGGCGCCGCAGGACCGGGCTGTCCCGCCGCGGGCGGCGCTTCTGCCCCGGCAGGCGCCGCCGCACCGGCCGGTTCTGCCGCTGCAGGAACATCCGCAACCGCCGGCTCCTCCGCCACAGGGGGTTTCCGCGCCGCACTTTCCGCAAAAGCGGCATCGTCCGGCAGCAAAGCACCACATTTTTTACAATACATTTCAATTCTCCTCTCTTTTTCAATCAATGAAAACGACCAGCTCAGAGAACTGTGTCGCAATCAATAATGGATACGGAACATTCGCGAATCCGATAATCCTCTGGAACGGACAGGCGGAACGTCGCCGATTCTCCCGAGCCAGTCCCTCCGCCCCCACCGCATAAGTCCAGTAGGTATCCAGCACGGTATCCGAACTGTCCCGGAACGTTCCCTTTGAGTTTTACGAACTCATAGGTATAAACGCCCACGTTGGTAACTGTTCCAGTGGCCACCGTGTAGCTTCCCCGCCCGTGATACGGACGTTGAGATCTCGATCTGCGCAGGCAGGGGAAGCCGGATCCACACTCCGGTGGATCGCGCAGTACTTCCCGTTGGTACGGCAGTTGGTGCAGCCGGCACTCAGGCAGACGTGCGCGCTGCAATAACGGCCGTATTCCGCCCGGCCGGCGCAGCCGGAAACCGCACAGCGGGCAGTGTTCTGCCACAACAGCACCCCGGCGCCGAACACTATCACCACCGCCAGCGCCGCCGCCAGCCAATAGCGCCGCAGCAACGCCAACCCCTTTTCCGCAGTTCCTCCCAGTCCATGCTCTTCCCCGCAGCGCTGCTCCCGGCACGCTCCGGCGGACGGCACGGATGGCCGCAACGGTGGCAGAAGCGCGCCCCGGGGGACAGGCGTGCGCCGCAGCGGCAGCAAAAGAATCCATCATACGCCGCCTTTCCGGCGGTCAAACATCCGCCCGATCGCACGGCAATCAATCAAAATACCTGTCAGGACCATCAGTACGGACAGAATTCTGGCCAGGATCCCCAGCAGCCGGACCGCTGCCTGAATGCCTCCGTAGGTATAAGTATAGAAATCCGCACCAAAGGACGCGCTATCAACCGAAATGCCGGAAGCAGCAAAAAAGGAAAGCCCGGCCACAATAAAAATTGCGCCGACAACCGCCTCGATGCCATCAAATACCACTGGACCAGACTGCAGGGACTGCGGCTTCTTTGCGCTTTCTGCCGCAGCCTGTTCCAGATTCCTCCTGCACCGCAGCACAGTCCTGTGCCGAAGCCTCTGCGGCTTCACCTCGCACCGCCGTGCCGCAGACCGGGCAGAAATCCGCCTCGGAAGGCAGTTTTGCCCCACACTGTCTGCATTCCATAAAACTCTCTCCTTCTTTTCACTATATTTTTATAGTTTTGTATATACTATATAATTATAGTCTATTAAACAACCGCCTGTCAAGCTAAACTAATAGCTACAAAACGAGGTGACAGCATGGCTAAGGAAATCAAAATCACAAAGAAAGCTGCACGCCGGGGCGACGACGGCTACAAAATCGTTTCTGTCCGCATGCGGGACGATGATTGCGCGTCTGGACGCGCTGTCCAGCGAAACCAACCGTTCCCGCAACGAATTGATCAATTTGTTACTGGATGCCGCGCTGGACATCGTTCAAATCGAAAACTGAAAAACACCGGACGCTGCAATAATACAGCGTCCGGTGTTTTACATCCGAATCCAACAGTGTTTTTATTCCTCGTCGCCCTGCATCTGCTTGGCTTCAGCAATGGCTTTTTCCTGCACAGCAGGAGGCGCATCTTCATAGCGCAGGAATGCATAGGTGAACATACCGCGACCTTGCGTCATAGAGCGCAGGTCAATGGCATAAGTGCCCATTTCACCCATGGGAACCTCGGCCACGATCTCCTGCTCGCCGGCTTCCACCGGGTTCATACCCATCACACGTCCGCGGCGCTTGTTGAGGTCTCCCATCACGTCGCCGGTGTAAGAGTCGGGAACGATGACGTGCAGCTCTCCAATGGGTTCGAGCAACACGGGATTCGCCTGAGCCAGACCAGCCTTGTATGCCAGAGACGCCGCCGTCTTAAAGGCCATTTCAGAGGAATCCACAGGATGATAGGAGCCATCCACCAGAGTGGCTTTCAGATACACCACAGGATAACCTGCCAGCACGCCGTGCTGCACGCTGTCGCGCAGGCCCTTTCCACAGCGGGGAAGAAGTTCTTGGGCACAGAACCACCGAACACGTTCTCGGCGAATACCAGCTCTTCGCTGTCGCAGGGTTCAAACTCAATCCACACGTCACCGTACTGACCGTGGCCGCCGGACTGCTTCTTGTGCTTGCCTTCCACTTTCACCTTTTTGCGGATCTTTTCACGGTAAGGCACGCGGGCCGGGCTGAGGGTAACCTCCACGCCGAAGCGATCCTTTAGTTTGGCGCACAGAACGGAAAGCTGGATGTCACCGGTGCCGGTAAGCACCATCTGGCGGGTTTCGGCGTTATTGACGCAGTGGAACGTCATATCCTCTTCCGACAGGCGCACCAGGCCGTTGGCCACTTTGTCCTCCTGTCCCTTAGTCTTGGGTGCAATGGCCATGGTATAGTTAGCCACCGGGAATGGAATGGCCGTCAGGTTCACAGGGTGCTTGGGGTCGCACAGGCTGTCGTTGGTCCGGGTGTCGGTCAGCTTGGACACGGCGGCAATGTCGCCGCAGCAAACCTCCTGCACCTCAGTGGCCTTCTTGCCGCACATGGTGTACAGGTGACCCAGCTTGGTGATATTGCCAGTGCGGGCATTGACCACAGACATATCGGGGGTCAAGCGGCCGGAAATCACTTTAATGTAAGAATAACGGCCGTACTGATCTGAAGTCGTTTTAAAAACGAAAGCATAGGGTGCGCCGTCTTCCGTGATGTCGATTTCCACTTTATTGCCGTGCATATCCGTACCCTTGCGGTTGGGGATCTCCACAGGGTTGGGGAACAGCTTGATGATGCAGTCCAGCAGCGTCAGGGTTCCCAGGCCCGTGAACGCCGAACCGCACACCACAGGGCACAGTGTCAGATCCTTGACGCCGTTGTGCAGGCCCTGAATGACCTCTTCCTGCGTAAACGGCTCGCCGGAAAATACTTTTCCATAAACTCTTCGCTGGTTTCAGCCACGGACTCGCACAGCTGGTCGTACAGCTCATCCACCACGTCCTGCTTGTCGGCAGGGATGGGCACTTCCTTTCGGCGCTTTCCCTCGAGTTGATAGGCCCGGCGGTAGACGATGTCCAGCAGCGTTTCAATGTGCTTTTCCTCATCCCACAGCGGCATCATCACCGGGCACACGCTGCGGCCGAATTTTTCGCGCAGCGTCTGCCAGGCGCCGTTGAAGTCGCCGTTTTCCTCATCGGTCTTGGCAATGTAGATTGCGCGGGGCATATTGCGCTCCTGCAGATATTTCCACGCTTTTTTCCGTGCCCACGGAAAGACCTCCCTTGGCACTGCCGACGATAATGCCGGCATCCGCCACGCGCAACCCTTCCATCACCTCGCCGGAAAAGTCAAAATAACCCGGAGTGTCCAGTACGTTGATTTTGCAGCCTTTAAATTTAACCGGCGCCACAGCCAGAGAGATCGAAATCTGTCTCTTTGCTTCTTCGGGATCGCTGTCGCAGACGGTGTTGCCTTCTGTCACCTTGCCGAGCCGGTCAATGCTGCCGGTCATGTACAGCATGCTCTCCACCAGGAGGTCTTACCGGTGCCGCTGTGTCCCAGCAGACAGACATTACGAATATCTTTTGCAGTGTAGCTCATGTTGCTCTCTCCTTATACTGTGATCTTTGGCCCGCACTTCGGAAACACACAGCCATACAGTTTTGTTTGCTGTCCTTCTCCATCGAAAGTGTTCTACCAATTATGCTGATTATACAACAGAGCATCAAAATGCACAAGTGAAATCTGTCAAAAAAGCACCAAAATCTTTCAGAGGCAGACCGCAGCTGCCGTTGTTTTTGGCAGATTGTTCAGAGATGCCAACCAACTTTAGGCAAAACAGACAAAAAGGCGGCTGTGCGCTGGCTTCAGCGTACTTTCCGATACCATAAGAGAGGAACACCGTTCCATGGTGCCATCGGAGCGAACATGACAAAGAAGCGCGGGAGAACGGCCGTTCTCCCGCGCTTCTTTGTCTTTTTTGCAGTTTTCCTGTTTAATATTGCGTTACCCAACCGTTGACCAGAACCGTCGGCACACCCCAAAGCAGCTGGAACGCCAGCAACGGCGCCGGTGAAAGCACCTGAAAGCCGCTGGCAAAAAGCAAGGTAAAAACGCCAGGATTGTGCCGCAGATGCTGCCGATCAGCGCCCAGGCACAGTTTTTCCGCACCGCGCCGTACATCCGCTTACCGCCCACCACCGTTTCGGCATAAGGCATCAGCCCTTCGCGAAACAGCAGCGCTGCCGGCCGGCCGCTGCTCTCGTGCTCCTCTTCGGAAAAACGCCAACCGGTCAGAAAGCTCCGGATACAAACAGCGCTTTTTGGTATTAACCTTTGAACTTACGCTTGATGAGCGCAGGCGTGATATTGAAATCCCGCACGGCAAACACCGGGCAGATACCGTTGTGCAGCACTGCCTGCAGCGCCGCGTCCACGTTGTCCGAAGCCATATTTAATGGCAAATACCGCCACCAGCTCCCGATCCACCGCCAAAAACACGCCAGTGGGCAGTTTGATCTCCCGGGGCAGGCGCACACCCATCTGCGCCATAAAGTCAGAACGGCCCAGGATGACACTTTCTCCCCGGATCGTGCCGGCCACGCCGCCTTCCTGATAAAAGCTGAAATCTTCCACCAGGATACGGCGGGCACCCTGGCTGCGGCACAAGTCGCCGAACACCTGACGCAGGCCGCTGCCGGAAGCGTTCACCATACTGGCGGCATACCCCACTGCCTGAATAGCATCGTGCGCATAGACTTTCATGCCGTTCATAAATACAGTTCCCGGAGGGAAAAAGATCGTTGTCCGTCAGAATCATACTGCCCTTGCGGCTCATCGCCTGAGCGCCGCTGTAACCGGAAACCGCACAGCCGTCCCGCTGCAGCCGGCGGGCCATTGCCCAGCGGCGTGCCGAAGGCCGCCGTAAACGCAAAAGAGGAAGCCGCCCCAGAATGGCCGACCAGTACCACAGGAAATTGGCCGTATCGAACCGGTTGAACGCTGTGAGCAGCGCAAACACCACTGTGGCCGTCAAGATCACAGGCAGCAGCACATGATACCAGCCCAGCTGCTCGCTTTCCCGCCCGTCATCCCCCACAAACCCATCGGTGGAACATTCCTGCTTGCGGTAACCGCCCTTCACGCTGGAAACCACATAAGGCGACTGATCATAAGTCGCCATATGGCAACAATCCCGCAGGCCCCCGCAGGCGAAGCATTTCGCCGCGCAGCGTAAAATACAGCGCCACCACCGCCACCAAGCAAAACGGCTGCTGCATGCCGCGGCCGTCCATCAGCCAGACAGACGCGCCGTCAGCGGCGGAAACTGCAGCAAACAGCGCCACCAGCAATTCCGGGCGTACAGTGCCGCCGCACCAGCTCCGCCACGGCCCGGACATAAACCGGCAGACAGATCACCATCTGCACCGCCAGAAGCGTCAGACCGACCGCGGCAAACTGCTCAGCCGAAAACATATGGCTCCGCCGCGCCGCTGTACTGCACAGCCGTCAATATACCGCTCAGCAGCGCAGCCAACAGCGCCGGGCGGCCGCGGCGGCGCAGTTTTTATAGCGCCGGTGATAGTCCGCCGACGCCGCGCCGCTGTCGCGTTCCGAAGATCGTCGAAGTCGTCTTCCTCCTCCGGCTCTTCCACATAGGATTCGCCCTCGTCTGAAAGCGGCTCTGTCTCCGCAGGCACATAAACCGGTTCCGTATCTTCAAAGCGCCGCAGCTTTCTGGAAAAGAGCCCCGCCGAACCACCGGCTGCGCCACTTGGCGCCGGGACTCTTCTTCCTCCATCACCGCGTCCACCACCTGCGCCATTACGTCCTCCAGAGGGACGCCCTGCGCACGTTCGGATCCCGCCTTGGCTTCCGGTTCATACAGCGCCTGTGGCCCGGATCCCATCCGGCAGTTTGTTCCGACGCTTCCGGCTCCGGCGGCGCAGGCGCGTTTACAGCCTTGGCCTGCCCCTCTGCCGCCGCAGCGACAAACGGCGCCTGCTCTTCTTTCGGTGCCGCTTTTCCTCCCGGGCGTGGACAGGTTTCAGACGGTATCCTTCATTGACCCACACTTCGTCGCTCTCCGCTTCCGGCAAGTCCTTTAAGTGCCCCCTGTTTCCCATATTCGGCCAGAATTTCCTCCAGGTCGATTTCCTCCGCCACATTGAAAGATCCACGCCTTCCAGCAGTTTGCGGGTGTCAAAAGCGTCGCTTCGCTCTATGAATTTGTCCAAGTCGTTCTTTTTCCATGGAAGCGCTTTCCTTTTTTGTTTCTTTCCTCGCTCAGCCCATACGCTGGCGCACCGCCTCATACAGTAGAATCGCCGCTGCGGCGGACGCATTCAGCGAAGAGATGTTCCTTTCATCGGAATGCTGACCAAAAGTCGCAGCCCTGAGCCACCAGACGGCTCATCCTGTCGCCCTCGCTGCCAATCACGATGGCTGTGGGGCCCTTCAGATCTGCGTGGTACAGATCCGTATTTCATCCGCAGCGGTGCCGAACACCCAAATGCCCTGTTTCTGCAGATCTTTCAGCAGCGCCGGAAGGTTGGCCACCCGCGCCACAGGGAGATAGGACACCGCACCGGCACTGGTTTTTGCCACCACTGCCGTCAGGCCTGCGCTGCGGCGCTTCGGGATAATGACGCCGTGAGCGCCGGCGCACTCCGCCGTACGGATCACCGCCCCCAGATTATGTGGATCGCTCAGCTCATCGCATATAACAAGCAGAGGCGCTTCCCCTCTTTCCTCCGCAACACGCAGGATTTCTTCCACCGAAGCATATTCCCGCACCGCCGCCACTGCAATCACGCCCCTGATGGGCATGGGTTCGGCTCATGGCGTCAAGCTTGCGGTGGTCCGTGTCGGCCACCACAATTCCCGACTGTTTGGCCAGTGCCACAATCTTGGAAAGCGTACGGTCCGTATCACCGCAGGATACATAAATTTTGTCAATCGGAGCGCCAGCGCGCAAGGCCTCTGTAACAGCGTTGCGTCCTTCGATCAAACCGTCCGCCAAACTTTCCTGACCGGCCTCTTTTCCCCTGCCGGGCCGCTCCTGCGCAGCGCTGTACCGTTGTTCCAACACCGCGCCCACTCTTTTTTTCTTCCGCAGCGCTGACTTCTTTCTCCAGCCTTTGCCGGTCTCTTTCCATAAATCGATTCTCCTGCAATCCATGTTTCCATGGATAAATTTCTGCCAATTATACAGTATAGAGTATAGCACAAACTGCCGGAGGAAAAAAGACTATTAACAGAAATTTTACAACTGCCGCGTCAGTAAAACTTGTGTCCCGGCATAAATTGTGCTAGTATATATTAATATTAACTGTATTCTCTGTAGTTTTTTCAATCCGCAGCGCGCGCCTATGTTCTGTTCTGATTTTTACAACAAGATTAAAGGAGGCACTTTATGCCGTCCAACGACAAGAAAAACAAAAACGAAAAACAGTAATATGACCGGTTTGGTCACGCTGATCGCCTGGGCCTTGTTTTTGACCGTTATCATCAACTATATGGCCAACTACCCATGCGCAACAACGATGCCCGTTCGGCAAAAGCTGAGATCCTGTTCACCGATCTGGTGGATATGGTGAAAACGATGAGGTCGCCTCAGTTTCCTTCACAGATGAACTTATCAACATCACCCCTGTGGAAGGGTATATCTATACGGATCCTGACGGACAGGAGTACACCGGCAACATTACCCTGTACACCTCCATCATTAACAGTTCCAACTCTTTACCCTGCTCGACGAGCATGATGTGCCTTACACCAAACCTTATGTGGCCAAATGTCTCCGGTGCTCAGTGTACTGCTCAGCATGGCCCCCGTTCCTGCTGATCCTGGGTCTTATTGTTCTTTATGTTCCGCGGCGTAGGCGGAAAGGGCGGCATGGGCGGCATGATGAATGTAGGCAAGGCCAACGCCAAGGTATATATGGAAAAAAATCCACCGGCGTAACCTTGCCGATGTAGCGGGCCAAGACGAGGCCAAGGAAAGTCTGGTGGAGATCATCGATTTCCTTCACAACCCCGGAAAATATACTGCCATCGGTGCAAAGCTGCCCAAGGGCGCGCTGCTGGTCGGTTCGCCGGGCACCGGTAAACCCTGCTGGCCAAAGCCGTAGCCGGCGAGGCAAAGTTCCCTTTTTCTCCATCTCCGGTTCAGACTTTGTGGAAATGTTCGTGGGCGGGTGCTTCCCGTGTGCGCGACCTTTTAAGGAAGCAGCCAAAGTGGCTCCCTGCATTATCTTTTATCGACGAAATCGACACGATCGGCAAGAGCCGCGACGCCAGCAAATTCGGCGGAAACGACGAGCGCGAACAGACTCTCAACCAGCTGCTGTCCGAACTGATGGCTTTTGACCCCAGCAAAGGTATCATTGTGTTGGTGCTACAAACCGCCCCGAGGTGCTGGATAAAGCCCTGCTGCGCCCCCGGCCGTTTCGACCGGCGCATCACTGTGGACCGTCCCAATCTGGCCGGCCGTTTGGCTACGCTGCAGGTGCACACCCGCAATATCCGCCTGAGCGAGGACGTAGATCTCAACAAGATTGCCCAGGCCACCGCCGGTGCGTGGCGCCGACCTTGCCAACCTGGTCAACGAAGCAGCTCTGCGCGCTGTGCGGCTGGGCCGTCACGCGGTGAAGCAGAACGATCTGCTGGTGTCTTTTGAAACGGTCATTGCCGGCAGCGAAAAGAAAGGCACCGTGCTTACGGAAAAGGAAAAGCGTCTGGTGGCGTACCATGAAGTGGGCCACGCCCTGGTGGCAGCTATGCAGAAAGGCACTGAACCGGTGCAGAAAATCACCATCGTCCCCCATACCCAGGGCGCTTTGGGCTACACCATGCAGACCCCGAGGAAGAGCGCTTCCTGATGGACCGCGACGAGATCTATGCTGAACTGCGCATCCTGCTCGGCGGCCGCGCCGCAGAAAAAGTAGCATTCAACACCATGACCACCGGCGCATCCAACGATATTGAGCGCGCCACCGACCTGGCCCGCAAAATGATTACCATGTACGGTATGAGCGATAAATTCGGTGGTAATGGGGCTGGCCACGATCCAGAATCAGTATTTGACGGCCAGATGGGCCTGACCTGCGCTCAGGATACGGCTGCTGAAGTGAAGATGAGATTCATGCTTGTTCTGATGCACTGCTTCGGAGAAGCCGTACAGATCCTGGAGGATAACCGCACCCTGCTTGACGAGATTGCAGGATACCTGTTGATCAAAGAGACAATCACCGGCGCGGAAATGATGTCTTTATTCACAATGAACCTATTGCAGCAGAGCCTGCACCGGCGGCACAGTCCGACGACGCAGCAGCAGAAGATCCTTCTGCCGTCCCTGCCGGCGAAATGCGCAGCAGCGCGGACGCCGCACCGGCAGAGGTGTCGCCGGAGCCGTCCGCCGACAGCACACCGCCGACAACGCCGGCCCCCTCCTCCGAGGAGTCTTCTTCCCGGCTGAACGAAGATCATCTATAAGAGTTCCCCCAGCAAATATTCCCGCTGCCCGCTGCAAGCAGAAATAAAAAAAACGCCGCCTTTTCGTTTTAACGAAAGGCGGCGTTTGCTTTTCTTTGTTATCCTACCAGAGAAGACAGTGCCTTTCATCAGGCTTTCGTTGCGGGTAGCAGATACATTGTTCAGGAACAGCACATCCGTCGCACCGGTCTCTTCCACCAGAGCCGCAAGTTTTTCACTCTTCACTCACCTTACTGATATAGCGGTAGTCCACCACATACACCTTCTGGATAATCCGGAACCAGGAAGGGAACAAAGGCGTTGCCGAAGGATTCCTTGACGACGATGCAAGTGCTGCCGTCCGTCTTGTTGGGTTCTCGATCACCGTCCAGGGATTGTCGCCGCCAATAAAGCAGGAGTATTTCGATGAAGCGTTCCAGGTGCTCACATCAGACACCACCATCCATTGCACGCTGCTCCCATCGCTGGCTGTGAAACGCAGACTGTTGGTGTCGTTGGGCTTATATGCAGTTACCGTATCGCCGCCGGCAAGCGCCGCATTTTTGCCCGAATCACTGTAAAACGACCCCCAGGAAACCCGGGTATTCCACCGCGGTAAAGTCTTTTTCCAGATCCGCCGGCTCCGTCCCGCGCGCCCTGCAGTAATCCTGATAGGCGTAATAACCCAACGCCGTCCAGTGATGGTCGGTACGGAAATAAATGTACTCATCGCGGTGATTGCGCAGCGTGTCGTACACATCCACCTTCCGGAACCGCTTCCGACAACGATCCATACATATAATCGAGCGCTTTGCGCTGGTCGGAAGAATTGACGCTCTTGCGCACCGAAGCCGGCAGTGTGATATCCATGCTGGTAGGGACAATCATATCGTATACATTCGCCTTGCCGGCCAACTGGGATGCAGCCTTGTTGACAGCTGCGGTGTACATATCCGCCGCACTCTGGCTGAAATTGTAATACCATACGCCGTATCACCAGCAATCAGAATGGCGCCCAACGTCTCCACGGGAACATCGGTCATATCCGGCTCTTCAATCTCATGAGATGGTTCCTCTTCCCGTTGGCAGGAAGATCGGCTTCTTCTCCCGGAAGGTTCCTGCGTGGAGGCGTCGTCCGCCGGAGGCGCGACAGGCTGATCGGGAATCTCATCGCCCTGCCCCACTTCGCCGTGTACCGTAGTGCCGGAGGGCGACAGCAGCGCCTTTTAAACTGGCCGTTCAGCGACACATATACGTCCCGGAACGGAAAGGTGTCGGCAAACCAGGTATTGATATCGTCAAAATAATCGCCCGAGGTCAGCGCTGCCCAGCTGAACGCGGGAAACTGCGCCAAATCACGCTTCTCCGCCTCCGAAGTTTTCGGGTGCAGCGGAATGATCCAGGATATCACGGCAAGCAGAAACAACGCGGCAAAAAACACGCCGATCTGTACGCTGCGATAGCTTCCCACCCGCTTTTCCGGCTCCTGCTGCATCTGCGTCCCTTCCCATCTGATATAGGGGGAACGATTCTGTTTTTCATAATAGGCTTTCCTCCGATCAGAATTTCCAGTACAGAAACGGATTATAGCTGTCGCCCACCAGCGTCATGGTGGCCAGCAGGAGCAACAGCACCGGCGCCGCCACCACCACCGTGCGGTAAATGCCCCAAGCAAGACCCGAGTGTGCGCTGTGCTCGTACAGCCGCCGGCCCAGCCAAGGCACAACAGGCGTACAGGCCAAGGTTGAAATCAGCAAAATTGGCAGGTTGCTGCGCACCAGCGCCAGTACTTCAAAACTGGAAACGCCGGCAGCGGTATGTCCAAACATCCCGGAAAGTACCGCGCCCAGCACAGAAAAATCTGTAAACTTGAACAGCACCCAGCCGAAATAGACCACGATCAGCGCATACACATGTCCGAACACATGCGGCACACGTTCCAAAACACGGCGCAGGGAACGCCCGTTCCAGCAGCAGAAAGGCAAAAGTAGTACAGCCCCCAGCACATAAAATTCCAGCTGGCGCCGTGCCAGAAACCCGTCAAAAACCAGACCACAAAAGATTGAAAACCACCCGGCCCGCGCTGCAGCGGTTTCCGCCCAGAGGGATGTAAACGTAATCCCGGAAAAAGCTGCCCAGGGAAATATGCCAGCGCCGCCAGAAATCGGTGATGGACAGGGAAATATAGGGATAATTGAAATTTTCCCGGTAGTGGAAGCCGATCATGCGACCCATTCCGATGGCCATGTCGGAATAGCCTGAAAAGTCAAGATAGATCTGCAGCATAAAGGCAAATGCGCCCACCCAGGGCCAGCACCGGCCGTTGAGCAATCTGTGAAGCGCTTCGGCCGTGCCGACAGAATCCGCCACCAAAAGCTGATCGGCCAAAGCACCGCAAGCATTGGCCAGCACCGCCTTTTTCGCCAGCCCCCCCCGTAAACCGGGTGACACCGTAGGAGATATCGGCGCGGCTGGCCTTGCGGTGCAGCAGCTCAGCATTGATATCCTTTATAGCGGACAATGGGGCCGGCAATGCACTGGTGGAACAGGCTAACATACAGCAGGAGCGTCGGAAAGCTCCTCTGCGCCCGCACTTCGCCCCGATATACATCCACCACATAGGATAGAAGCTGGAACGTGTAAAATACCAATGGGCAGCGCAATCTGCACCACCGAGTCAGGAAAGCCGAACAGATTATGCGTATTCTCCAAAAGAATGTACCGTATTTGAAAATACCGAGCAGGCCCAGATTGACCAGACATGTGAGCACCACCCCGCGCTTGGCCGCCGCCGAGCGCACCGGCTGGGCACTGGTGGCATGAGCGCCAGGATCCAGTCGGCAAAGGCCATTGCCAACAGCAAAACACATACACCGGTTCTCCCACGCATAAAAAGATCAGCGAGAAGATCATCATCACCGTGTTCTTGGCACGCATAGAGGGCATCAGGTGATAGAACAACAGGTTCAGCGGCAAAAACACATATAGAAAAAAACAAGCTGGAAAAAACCATAGGCAATACTCCTCAGTTCGAAATCTGATTTTTTGAATAAACGCACGAAAGACGGAGCATCCCGCTCCGTCCGCACCAGCCACTGCAGGGCCGCCGTGTATCTCATTGTCCGCCGGGGATGTTTCAAAAATGTATCATTTCCCCCCCGTTTGCGCAAAAAAACAGAAAAAGAACCATTTTTCTCCTCGTGCCGTTCTTTTTTTGCGCAGTTTCGCGGCATTTTTCTTTTAATTTAATATAATATAGTGTCCGCAGCAAAAGTCAATGGCGGCTCTTTTTTAATTTTCTTCCCGGATACCGGACTTTTTAGGCAAAAACAATTTGAGGGCTTGACAATTTTTCTAGATCTTATATAATAATATAGCTTTGTATTTTAATATACAGGCTTTTGCCCGTACAGGGCAGCATCCTTGTTCGCACCGGAGAGTGCAGGCCAAAAAGACCAGAAGGAGGTGTACTGAAAATGGCTAAGGTTTCTGCAAAGTATGAGGTTGTCTACATCGTCAATCCCACCAAGAGCGAAGAAGAGACTGCGGCTCTGGTCGCAAAGTTCACGGCTCTTGCCGAGCAGCACGCCAGCGCTGTTGAAGTCGAGGAATGGGGCAAGCGCAAGCTGGCCTACGAAATCGACGACCAGACGGAAGGCTATTATGTCTTGATGTCTTTCAGCAGCGGCGCTGAATTCCCCGCCGAGCTGGACCGCGTGTTCGGCATTACCGACGGCATCATGCGCTCCATGATCGTCTGCAGAGGCGAATAAGGAGGAAGCGGTATGCTCAATCGCATTATCATCATGGGCCGCCTGGCCCGTGATCCCGAGCTGCGGCGCACCCAGACGGGGACCCCTGTGGCCTCCTTCCGGCTGGCTGTGGATCGGGACTTCAAGGACAAGGCCACCGGCGAGCGGTCCACCGACTGGATCGACGTGGTGGCCTGGCGCTCCACCGCCGAGTTTGTCAGCCGCTACTTTACCAAGGGCCGCATGGCCGTGGTGGAGGGACGCCTGCAGATGCGGGACTGGACTGACAAGGACGGCAACAAACGTGTGGCCGCAGAGGTTGTCGCTGACAATGTGTATTTCGGCGACAGCAAGCGCGACGGCGATGCCCGTCCTACGGCGGCAGCTACGGCAGCGCCCCCCGGCTATGGCGCGCCGGCCGACAGCGGCTACGGCGCACCGCCTCAAGGCGGTTACGGCACTCCCAGCGTGGAGCGTCGGAATTCGCTGAAATCGACGATGTGGACGGCGAATTGCCGTTCTGACCTTTGATACTCAAGAAAAAGGAGGAACTGAAATGGCTATGGAACGCGAGAACAGAGGTCCCCGCACCCGCAAGCGCAGAAAGGTTTGCCAGTTCTGCGCCGACAAGTGCGATTGATTGATTATAAAGATGCAGCCAAGCTGCACCGTTATATTTCCGAGCGCGGCAAGATCCTGCCCCGCCGCACGACCGGCACCTGCGCCGAGCATCAGCGTCAGCTGACCGTCGCCATCAAGCGCGCCCGTCAGATCGCCCTGCTGCCTTTTGTGACAGATTAAACTACGCAGTAAAAATGCGGAAGCCAGACTGGCTTCCGCATTTTTAATGGCTTTGCGCCGAAATACGCTCAAATCAGGCCGTACAAACCAGTCTCAGTCAAGGCCAAACGAACGTATCTGCCCCGCTTTTATCCTCGGGCGCACAAAAAGCAGCCGCATACGCGGCTGCTTTTTTATCTTTTTTTTCTTCCAGCGCTGCAGCGCGGCCCACGGGGTCAAGAGCACCGGCAGCTTGGTAAAAAACGCATTGCAAATCGCAGCGGCCACCGTGCTGCCGCCCTTGCGCCCCAGCGCGGCTATGCAGGGATCTCCTGCTCCCGACACAGGCGCAAATGCGATCTTTTGCTCTCCACCACATTGACGAATCCCACCGGCACTGCAACGACCAGGGCCGGGCGGGCCCGATGCAATCTGTTCACACAGAGCCAACAACGCCGTAGGGGCGTTGCCCACTGCCACCGCCGCGCCGGGATACTCCCCGAGCGGCCCGCTCCATGGACACCGCCGCCCGGGTGAGGCAGCGCTCCCTTCGCTTCGGCAGCCACTGCCGGGTCCGCCATATAGCACAGCGCTTCCATGCCCAGCTTGCGCAGAGCTGGCCTGCTGAGGCCGGAGAGGGCCATATTGGTGTCCGTAATCAGAGACACCCCGCGGCAAAAGCCGCTCTGGCCCGCACCGCAGCATGTTCTGTAAACGACAGGGTCTGCACATAGTCAAAATCCGCCGTGGCATGGATTACGCGTTTGATCACTGCCTCCTGTTCCAGCGGCAGGCATACGCCACGCCGACAAAGCTCTTCGTCAATGATCCGCATGCTTTCGCGCTCGATATCTGCGCCCTGCTGATAAACAATTTTCAAAACTCCACACCCCTTCTGGCTGGAATCCCCCTTTCATAGGGGTGCTTGCAGCAACGGCACCTGTTTCGTAATCGGCGCACAAGCGCATCCAGTCCGCCGGCACGCGGCCAGTGAGCACAACCTCTCGCCCGGCAGGCCGCTCCAACACCGCCTCGTGCAGCAGCGCCCGATCCACCATATCCTGCTGCCAAACGGCACAGGCCTGTCCAGAATCAGCACCTGCGGTTCCAGCGCCAGCGCCATACGAAGGTGCGCCGTCTGCAGCTCGGCGGCGTGTTCCCGCTCTGCTGCGCTCATTTGACGGACAAACTTTTGACAGCCCTTGCCGCGGAATATATGGGCGCCGAGCTGCCGCAGCAGCGCTACCTCGCCGCTGTTCCCTTCTTTCAAAAACTGCACCACCGCTACAGAATGGCCCGCCCCCAACGCCCGCAGCGCCAAGCCCAAAGCGGCAGTGGTTTTGCCCTTTGCCTCCGCCCCCCAGTAAAGGTGGACAAGCCCCAATTCCGTGTTGCGTTCCATTGTCTGCATCACACCCCATGCTTTGATAAATTGCATCCACGTCCAGCGCAGCACGTACGCCGTCGGCCAGAGCATCAAACTGACGCTCCTCATAAGCCCGATGGCTGATAGTCGGGCGGCGGGTCGCCGGATGCCCCGGCGTGCACACAAAAACTGCACCAGACGCTCCGTCAACGCCCCGGTGTCAAACAGACCGTGGAGATAGGTTCCCCACACCAGACCGCGGCAGCAACCATCTTTGCGCCCATCTTCCAGCGTGCAGAAAGGAGCACCCCGGCTTTCTGTACGGCCCATATGGATCTCATACCCTTCCAGCCGCGCCCCGGCAAAGGGTTCCGCCAGTGCCACAGCGGCAGGCCGGGTGCGTGTTTTTTCGCCGGTGAACACCGTCCGCACCGGCAGCAGCCCCAAACCGCGCAGGCTGCGCGAACGACCGCTCTCGGTACCTTCGGGATCGTCCACCGTTTCTCCCAGCATCTGATAACCGCCGCACACGCCCAGAATGGGAACCCCGGCCCCATGCAGGCGCAGCAGCGCCGCCTCCATCCCGCTCTGACGCAGCCACAGCAGATCGTCCATCGTATTTTTGGTGCCGGGCAGGAGCACAAAAATCCGGAAGCCCCAGCGCCCGTACATCCGCCACATACCGCACGCCCAGCAGCGAATGGGACTCCAGAGGAGTAAAATCCGTGAAGTTGGACAGATGCGGCAGGCGCACCACCACCACATCCAGCGCCTTTTCCGTTTGCCGGGCATTCAGCCGGGGCGCCAGGGAATCTTCGTCATCAATGTCCACCGGAAGATAGGGCACCACCCGAGCACCTGCTTGCCCGTAAGCTGCCAAGCTGAACAAGCCCCGGGCGCAGCAACGCTGCGTCGCCCCGGAATTTATTGATGATCAATCCCGCAATGCGCGCACGCTCCACTTCTTCCAGCAGAGCCACCGTACCGTAGAGCTGGGCAAATACGCCGCCCCGGTCGATGTCCCCAGCCAGCAGCACCGGTGCATCCACCGCCCGGGCCAAGCCCATATTCACAATGTCGTCCGCCTTCAAATTAATCTCTGCCGGGCTGCCTGCCCCTCAATCACCACCAGATCATATTCTTCTGCCAGGGAATCATAGGCCGCCAGCACGTCCGGCAACAGATTCTTTTTTCCAACGAAAATAAGACGCTGCATCCATCTGGCCCCACACCTCGCCGTGTACGATCACCTGGCTGCCCGTGTCGCTGCTGGGCTTAAGAAGGATCGGATTCATGCGCACATCCGGCTCCACACCGGCGGCGCGGGCCTGCACCGCCTGCGCCCGCCCCATCTCAAGGCCCTCGGCGGTGACACAGCTGTTCAGAGCCATGTTTTGGCTCTTAAAGGGCGCCACGCGCCAGCCGTCTTGGGCAAAGATGCGGCACCAGAGCCGCGCACAGCAGGCTTTGCCCACACCGGACATGGTGCCTTGCACCATAACACACTTTGCACGCCGCCTCATGTCCTCGTCTCCTCCACTACGGTTTTTATTGCCCCCAGCAGGCACTGGTTTCCTCCGGCCGCCGTACCGCAGCACGGTACCATTGCGGGCCAAGTCCGCGGAAATTTGCGCAGCCACGCAGCAGTATGCCCTGTTTGCGCAGCGGCTCCAGCAAGGGGCACCGGCGCGCGGAACAGCAGGAAATTGGCTTCACCCGGGATCACTTTCACACCCCAGCGCCGCCAGCCCTTCCGCCAGATGGGGCCGCTCAGCGCGGATCAGGCACGCACCCGTGCCACATAATCCTGCTCCCTGCAGCGCCGCAATTCCCGCCGCCTGGGCTGGGGCCGACACGACCCAGGGGCGGCCCATTGCAGCGCATCCGCTCCAAAAGGCCTGATCGCCGCAAAGGGCATACCCCAACCGCAGCCCCGCCATGGCGTGAAGTTTGGTGAATGCTTTCACCACTAAAGGCCGAACTGCGTTGCTATATACCGCTTTGCTGAGTGAGCCGCCGCATGGTCAAGAAAATCCAGAAAGCATTCATCCACCACAGCGAAAAATACCTGCCTGGGGCGCGCCAGCGCCGCTTTCCAGCAGCGCCGGGGGCAGGACTCGGCCAGTGGGGTTGTTGGGCTGGCAAAAAAAGGCCATGTCCAGCTCCGGCGTTAGGGGCATCCAGCAGTTCTTTCCTGGCGGTAAAGCCCGCTTCCCGGCGCAGGGCACTGTGCACTACCATTAAACCCGCTGCGCGCAGCGCGCTGTATTCAGAAAAGGTGGGCGTAGCACAGCGCCTGCCGGGGCCGCCGCGCCCAAACTGCACGCCAGATGAGATCCGCCGCCCCGCATCCGCACAGTACCATCTCTTCCTCCACCTCTTCCTCCGCCGCAATGGCGCGGCGCGGCACAAGGGATCAGGATAGCGGTCAGCCTCCTCAGTGCCTGCGCCGCTGCGTCACGCACCCCTCCGGCAGTCCCAAAGGGGCTGACTGAAGCGGAAAAATCCAGCGGCAGCAGCGCCGCATTCCGCGGCAAAGCCCGCCCAATCTCCGCCGTGGGGGCAGGGATATTATTTGCTCTTCCATGCTTCCTCCTTTCAGCGCGCACCAAAAACATACCATAGCCCTCGCCCGCAGAGCGCACACGCCGCCAGCGCCAGCAGTGCGGCAGCATAGAGCATCCGGTTGGCGCGCAGGATGTCCTCGTCTTCCACGGGACGCCGCATCGCCGATGGTGTCTTTGGGGCACAGCGCGCCAAAATAGTACGCCGGCCCACCCAGCTGCACTCCCAGCGCGCCGGCGGCCGCTTCGGTCTGGGCGGAGTTGGGGCTGGCATGGCAGTACCGGTCCCGCCGCCAAATACGCCAGGCTCCCGATCCATTTTTGCCCGGTAAACAGGCTGCGCAATCCACAGCAACGCCGCCAGCCGGGATGGCAGATAATTCGCTGCATCGTCCAGCCTGGCTGCGGCCCGGCCAAAATCAATATAGCGTTCGTTTTGTAGCCCACCATGCTGTCCATAGTGTTGATTGCTTTATAGCACAGCGCCAGGCGCGCGCCGAGGAGCAGATATCAGCGGAGCCACCACACCGTCGGAGAAATTTTCTGCCACTGTTTCACGGCGGCCGGTCACCCGGCTTGTCCAGCCTTTCAGTGTCCCGCCCTACGATGCGGCCCACCGCTCGGCGCGCCGCAGCCAAATCGCCCCGGCGCAGCTGTTCATACACCCGCCGACTTTCCTGCGCCAGACCACGCACCGCCAGCGCCTGCCAGCTCCATAAAGACCTGCACGGCAAACCCAGCGCCGGATGGATGCGCCAAGTCAACACACCGCTCCGCTCAGCGCCAGCGTACCACCGGCAGCGTAGCCGCCAGCACTGCGCCAGCGGCGCGCTGGCCGCACCGTGTCTGCGGAAAGCGCGGACGCAGAAAGCGCTCCAGCACCCCGATAGCCCGGCCCATCCACACCACCGGATGGGGAAAGCAGGAGGGTCGGCCAACAGCAGATCCAGTACAAAACCGCATAATGCTGCGGCCACAACGCCTGTTAAAATCAATCACCATTTGTAATTTACTTCCTTTAATACTTTTAGTGTCCGGTTTTCGTCTATGCACTGGTCGAGTACAAACCGCCGCCGGGTTGACGCGCCAGTCAAAAGGGCGACAGGGCAGGCCAAACACTCAACGCTGCCATGAGCGTGCCGCCATGAGCAACCACTACCGTGTCGTTCTGCCGTGCCGCTTCCCTAATCAAAAAAGAGCGGCAACGGGTTGGCACACCTGGGCGCAGAAACCGCTTTGCTTTCCCGCCAGGAATGGGCGCCTGGCAGCCGCTGTCCACCCAGGCTCGGTAGGCTGCGTTGTCCGAAAGCTCCTGCCAGGTGCGCCTCAAAAGCCCGAAATCCATTTCCCGCAGCTCCGGCACCGGAATCTGTTTCGCTTCCGAAACCAAAGCGCCGCCGTTTCCACCGGCCCGGCGCAGCATACTGCGGCGAAAATGCCGCCTGATGGCCTGCCGCCCTGCCGGGGACAGCGGCGTATCCAGCCGCCCTGAATAGCGACCTTCGGCGGTGGCCTCCGTGGCGCCGTGGCGCAGGAGATATAAATCATACGTCCTCCGCCCCGTTTTCCTTGAGCGCGTCAGGTAAAACCATAGAACACCTGCGGTCACCCGGTCAGCCCGCCGGGCCAGCAAACACAGCAGCTGCTCCGGCCGCCTCGCGCCTCCGCGTGCGCTCGTCCAACGGCAGCCCACCCCGTCGCCGGTTTCCGTGGCACGACCACGGGCTACGCGCTTAGCTCCCGAGCCAGCGCTTTCTGTTTTGGCATCCTGCTGCCCGCTCCTGTACATCCCAGCAGGCATAACGCCCCAGTTCGTCCTGCCTGCAGTTCTGTAAAGTAGGGCACAGGTATAGTCCCGCTTATTAAAGCCGTGCAGCGGGCAGCAATACGTAACTGAACGAAGCATACTGA
>VOFB01004099.1_pt1 | contig 35944 bp, 57 predicted proteins | sample 5384141 | NCBI WGS metagenome assembly VOFB01 (sample SAMN12384721, study PRJNA508395) | human gut metagenome | isolation source: healthy gut A | host: Homo sapiens | reverse complement strand
ACATCGAGTTCTCCGGATGGGGCAGGATCTTCGGCGACACCAACATGGCCGCCGCGATCATCGACCCGCACCGTCCACCACGGCAGGATGATCCAGATTCGAGGGCGAGTCCTATGGCGCAGACCCACGCCCTCATGCAATAACCGACAACCCACAGGACCGGCCAAAGCCGAAACGGCCTAAAAACAACCGCTCAAACGGACTAAAGAAACGCCGAAACGGCCCACAAAAATTTGACAAAAACACAACAGCAGCGCGCTAGCCGCCGTCCAATTGCGGCCTTCGGCACCGTGCCGGAGGCCGCACCTCCCATATCCGAACACTTAAGGAGAACACGCATGGATATTTCCGCAGCGACCACCCTCGCGGCCGGCATCGTCGTCCTCGTCGCACCCGCACTGGTGCAGGCGTTCAAGAAGTACATCCCCGCCGACTACGTGGGCCTCACGTCCCTCGGCGTGAGCGTGCTGCTCGGCACTGTCGCGATCGCGGCCATGAACGGCTTCCACAGCTACGGCTGGGGCATCGTCCTCACCGGAGTCATCGGGTGGCGCAGGCTGTCCACACGCTCGTGAATCAGGCGTTCAGCGGCAAGCTCAGCAAGGACGTTGAGGCGTCGTAGACACCGAATGTCCGCTGCGGCTCTTGTGATCATTCGAGAACTGCAGCGGGCGTAGAATTACAGGGACATTACAGGGACAGCAAATTAGAGTTCTTCCGAACCGGAGGTAAAAAACAGTGATTGACGTATGGGATCAGTTCATACATAGCCCACAAAGTTTTTATCTCATGTATGCTGTTACTTATATCTGTTATCTCTGGTTTTGCAATATGTCCTGTTTAGGATGGCTGGCGGTAGGATTCACGTCAATCTTGGATTTTGCTTATTATGAGCCAGAGAATGGTAGTACATTTAATTATCCAGTCCGCAATAGTAAAAAAGATATATTGCAAAAGAAAAGTCTGTCCAAAGACTTAATGCAGGAGAATTAGTCGTGAGGTTAACTATGCCGAAGGTATAGAGCTATTGAAAATCACGATTTCTAATCGTGGTCGCTTTCCGGCAAGCGTCTCTGATATAACCCTTGGATATAGAGTTTACGGCAGGGAGCACAAAAAAGGTGTGTCTCTGATTATACATTTGGATTACGTCCATTTTTGTTTAACAGCAAGACGGTCTTCTTTTTCCCATAAAAATAAGTGGAGGCGAAGAAGTATCGCTGTACTACTATTACTGGGATGCCTTCCATGACCTTCAGAATGAGAATGAGCTTAAAGGATTCCGGATATTAGGGCATACGTCAAAAGCAGCGGGAAAAGGAAGCCTGTAAGATCTCGAAATGCTATATCGCTGAATGACGGTCAGTCATCGACGCTATTAAATATCAATGGGAAAATACCTCTCAGAATGATGCTTTCGATATTTCTTCAACAGACAATCTTCGGATAATGGCTTGAAGCAATCAGAGTGTTATTTCTTCTCTTTTGGTAATATTAGTTTGACTTCCAGACTTCTGGAGAGCTACCTCGCAGGACAGTGGCCTACCGGATATTCTGCACAACAGCATGACTGTCTGCAAAAGTTTTTTGAATCACAAAACACTTTATTCGGTCTGTTCTATGACGGTAATGAAGTAGACGGAAGATATGCCGGCTCTTCTCAACATAATAAAATTATTTGGCCATGGATCTTGCGGACACGCTCCTGATGTCCATCGAAAGATGGAAAGACCGCATCGATTGGTCCGACATCCTTCAACCAAATCTATATAAAGAACTAGTATTGAAAGAAGCCAGCGGTCAAGAAACAAATGAAGACACTGAAGAGAAAACTACTTCAAGCGAGTAATTCCTTATTGGTATGGCACTGGATTTCACTTTACTTCTGAGATGAAATCGGCGAACAGAACTGTATTGTCTCTCACCTCTTGGGGGTGAGTATTGCGATTCTCCTAGGCATAACTAAGCGCAGATGCTTGTCCATCATCTGTTTGTTCTGCTTGACCGATATGCCGGAAGGCGCAATGGTAAACAGGTGCTTTTCGACGATTCTATCAGCTTCGTCCAACACCTGACGCCACCGATCTTTAGTACTTGTCTTGACGGCCAACATCCTGAGACGCGAAGATGGATATTGCATATCTGCATATTCTTCTGCCCCAGAAACAGGAAGTCCGGCTTCTTGTTCTCTTCGGTTATTGCTTGTGGGGTATAGTGAACTCCTCGCGCATCAAGGATTCGCTGGACATGTTGTTCAAGACTTTTCCCCGCTCGACTGACTCGACGGTTTCGGACTCGCTTGTAAAACGTAGTGAATTGCGGAACGTCAATCTGACCATCTTGAGATACAAAAGGTGATGATTGGTACTCGTGCTGAATGATAGTTTCTTCCAGCACACTAAACAGGTGATACTCACGTTCATAATAAGCTAATACAACTTCGTCCGGGTCGTCAATCTTTGGATTGACGTCTGTCAGAGAGTCTTCCGCGTATTGCGCAAACTCATATCCGGTCGGGAAGGAATACCCCATTGACTGAGCATGTCATCCAGAAGAAGGTCGTCTTTTCTGATGTATCTCAAATCCGAGCAGTGCCAGCAACTGAGCCGCAAAGACGTCAACGGATGCCTTTGTCTGATCAAATACGCTGAACCTGCCATCCAGATTCTTTATACCGAAAAGCCACTGCATCTCTGCATCGACGCTACTGGCGTCCGCTGCGATTGCCAATAGCAGACGACCGTCTTTCATGTATCCGCAATACAGGGAGTCTCCTGCGGATGCCAACCGCAGCGGCGTGCATGCCTGATAGTACAAGCGCCACTCTGCACTCCGGGTCGGATTGTTGCGTCTTGTGTCGTACCAGCTTGTAACGATGTCTTCCGTGATGGGGTCCTCATCGTCGGAAAGGTACATGGCAACGGTGGGGATACCGTTGCCGTCCGAGGCCGGTCGGTATCCCCTAAAACCGGCAGCATGATTTTAGTGACTCCGCCTATCTCATGCTGATTGCTGTGCTCTGGGTCAACGTCCACGGGTTGAAGCTCTTTGGACGCGATCTTCTCGATGTAATCTCCAAGCAAGCCATAGTTCGACATGGTCCTCATTCTATTCAGCTGACCGTATCGATGTCGGAGATGAGTAGTAAAGTAGTATAGTATTACTATCGCAAGGAGTCACATCATGGCCGAACCCCGACCCTCGCATGAAGATGTCAACGACGACCCGTGGGAGACCACTTCGCTGAAGATGAGGCGAAGTACCCGGCGGGCCGTGAAGATTTATGCCGCTGAACATGACATGACGATGCAGAGCGTTCTTGAAGAGGCGCTTCTGCGGCTTCTTGCCGAAAAATAGGGGCTGGAGGCTGTAAGATGACCCATCGTGCAAATTCAAGCAAAGGAGACACCAAGGTGACGCACGGCAACGGCCCTACCTTCATCGAGCTGTTCGCAGGATGCGGCGGGCTCAGCCTCGGCCTGCGCTCAGCCGGCTTCCGGGAAGTCATGGCGAACGAGCTTTCCTCCATGCCCGCGGAAACCTTCGCCTTGAACCTGATGAACGTCGATATGCGTTCCCCGAGTTCCAGCAGACCGATCCGAAGGACCGCAAGGTGCTGTGGATCGATCCGTCTTCCGATGACGTTTCAGAACGACTCGTGGACAATCCATTCGAGCGTCCCGAAACGGACATGACGGAACTGTCGGGCATCGACGACTTCGAGGGACGCCTGATCGTCGGCGACATCCGTCGTCTGAACGCATTCATCGAGGACCGTGGAAGTGCTCTGGTGCACGGCGAGGTGGATCTGGTGTCAGGCGGCCCGCCGTGCCAAAGCTTCTCTTTGGCTGGTCGCCGTGAGTTCGGCAACCAGCGCAACCAGCTGCCGTGGGAGTTCGCCAAATTCGTCGATGTGCAGCGTCCCCGCATGGTGCTGCTTGAGAACGTCGAGGGAATCCTTCGCCCCTTTAAGCTGGACAGCACCACCTATTATGCGTGGTTCGAGGTGTGCAAGGCCTTCGCGAACATCGGTTATGCAACGTGTCCGATGCTGGTCAACGCGCGTTTTGCCGGCGTGGCGCAGAACCGTCCGCGTTTCATCATGCTCGCGATTCGCGAAGACCTTATCTCCAGCCTCAGCGAAGACATCGCCCCGTGGTTTGCTCAGGGCGTGCGGTTGATTGAAGCCGTCAAGAACGCGGACCCTGTATATGACAAGAACGAGTGGCGGTATTGGGACCTGACCGACGAGACCGACGCTTCTGAGGCGGAGGGGTCCGTGTTCGCTCCGCTGGTTACGTTCAGGGACCCGGCCAAGCAGCATACGGTATACGACGCCATCCGCGACCTTCAGGACGTGGATGCTCCGGCGCGCAGCAGGTACGTCAAGGAGCTCAACTCCGTGCTCGGTGACTACCTTGAGGGCGGGAACCCGGAGATGCAGAATCTCCGCCACCCGAACAGTACCCCCAAGGTGCAGGCCCGATTCCGCGTGTATCAGGTCATCGCCAACTCACCCAAGCAGGTGGGCGATGAAATCAAGAAAATCATGCGCGGACAGAAGACCGACATCTCGGACGTTACCTATCAGGCACTGCTGAAGCGCGATCTTCTGGAATATGGGAACGGTCTGCCGGCAGACCATGAGTCAATGGTCGATTATCTTGCCGGCATGAAGACACGCAGCGGCGGGCGCTGGTCAGTACCTTGCCCGCGCCGGCCGCCTTGTCAATCCCGGATGACGTGGCCCATTATTCCGAACCACGCACGTTGTCGGTCAGGGAAATGGCGCGCATCCAGTCGTTCCCGGATTCGTTTGAGTTCCGAGGCATCGCCACCACAGGTGGTGCTCGTAGGAGGTATCAGGTTCCCCAATACACGCAGATTGGCAACGCCGTGCCGCCGTTGCTGGGGCGTGCATTGGGGAAGGTGGTCTCTTCGATACTGGCTTCGCTTTAGAAGACAAACTCCTCAGGATCCGAGAAGAGCAGCGGAAATCCTTCTTATCCATCTTGAACAGGACGCCGTGATCTCGCCACTTGCCGTCAGGGTCGAAGTGAGCGGCGAGATCCAGCGTCACCTTATCGGCTTCGAGCAACGGCCCCAACAGGGAGGCGTTCGGGTTCTTGGTGTGCATCACGCGGACGTAGCGGAAGTATTCCACGCCATCGATCATTTCGGAGGTGGCTCCCACCCAGAAGGTCTCGGGATGCTTGGTGCAGCCTCTCCTTCAGCAGCTTCATCGACCATGAAGCGACGTAGCTGCGCTTGTCACCGTCCTGATACTCCATATCAAGACGATCGGCATTCTCATTGACATCCAGAACCAAACCGTAGGCATTAGGACGAGAGACACGGAAGGTCTCGTACAGCTGAAGACGGGCCTCGCTGGATCCACGAGGCACCTGCACCTTTCCGTACTTTTCAACGATCTCCCTGTACTTCATGCCGACATCAGGCACCTGCGAGAACAACGTCGAGCGGGTGGGCGTGCGTATCTTGCCGTTACGACTCAATCTTGTGGCCTTGAGCTCGATGCCCATGTAATCGGGATTCTTGGAGTTGTTGCGCTGGATGCCCAGAGCGTGCTCCAGTGTGTCGCCCACGCCGGGATCACCGGGCGTGATGGAACGCTGCGGGCCGTCAGCGTTGATCTTGCGGATGAGCGCAAGAAGCTGCTCGATGACGCTGCTCTTATCACCGCGCTGCAAGATGCTGTACGCATAGTCCTGCTTCAGCAGCGATTCGGCGACTTCGGGATCGGAGAGGTTGAAGACGTAGATTGCCTCGTCAATGACCGTGAGCGCCAGCAGATTGCATGGGTGGCAGTGCTTCTTGAGGTCGTAGAACCAGATACGCGGATCCCCGTGCTTCGTCGTCGGCCGATACAACGAGGCCTGCGTTTCCACCAGCCCATCACCCTTCACCAGAAACGCTGGGACAACATGCTTGTTCTCAGTTCCTTGAGGCTGCTGCTGGTAATCGTGCACGTGCGAGTCGTACAGGAGCTCTCGGACCGGGGCGATGGCGTCCATGATGGACTTCTTGTAGCCGGTCGGCGTGGGAACAAGGAACGCCACGGGGGTGTTAAGCCGAGCGAACACTGGTGCGAACCGCTCGATTGGGGTGTCTGACATGCTGAGCATAGGGGACCTCGCTTGCTTCGTTGACGCGATATAGCCCAATCATACGGTTTCTCAAGTCAACTCTCAGAACGACATGGTTCACTGTTCCTCAGTCGTCTGGATGCTTTCAGCAGCGCAATCGTGCTCGTCATCGTGTCTGTGGCTCAGACACGATTCAGACACGATGACCCCTGAGAACAGCGAAATCAACGGCAATCAACGAATCTCGCGAGGGTCGCGAAAACGGCATCATTAAGCCAAAAACGAGACCAACGAAGCTCACGGGATCCAGTGAAGCGACCTCTCGAACTAACAAGGGTTACCCAGTCATTACCTTGCCGGAGCGTGATCCAGCCGTCCGCGACACGCCGAGCGTGTCGCCTCCCCAAGCAGCAAATCCCAGTAACATTTCAGTAACAGTGACCGTCAGAATTAGCCAAACCCACTGATTCCAGCAAAGAACACCAAAACTCAGAAACGGCTTGATTCCAACGATATTCAGCCCATCCAAAGCAGCCGATTTTTTGCAAAACAACCCCCTGATGGTACAGGATGACGTGGAGACGGATTATCCGACGTTTCATCGTTTCCGCCGTCTGATGCGTCGGTGGCGTCTGGCGAAGGCTCGGGCCATCAAAGACCCCGAACGTCGCCGTGCGGCCATCGTGCAAGCTTGTGGAGCCTGAAGTGTTCCCGCAGGGATGTGAGTCCCTACCGTGTCCTTCAAGCTGGCTCCTGCGGCGACGGCGGTGGTGATGCCGGTTGCTCGGAGTGCGTGGAAGTGTAAATCTGGTCTTCCGGCCTTGACTTTGGCCGCGTTGAAGTGGTCGCGCAAATGGTTGGGGGTGATGTGTGTTCCGTCGGAGCAGGTGACTATGAAATCCGTCGGCTTCTTGCTATCGCACGCTTCACTGATTAGCTTTCCGAGGGCTATAGGAACTAAACGTGGTGTTTATAACCGGGGTTTGGCCTTGTGGGAGTAGGCATGTCGGGGTGCTTTTAATGTGCCGTCATATTAAAGGCTCGTGATTCCGCCGTTCCAAGCCTGTTACATGGGCGCATGAGGACGAAATCGAAAAGGGCCAGATCGTGCCCGGTCTGCGGCAGGCCAATGAGGAAGAACGGCAGGACGAAGGCCGGCTCCCAGCGATGGAAATGCATGGAATGCTCTCTGGGGACCACCGCGCCAAGGCTTGACAGGAGGTATGACGCCGACCTGCGCGCCTTCCTCGGCTGGCTGCTGTCGGGCAGGACGCAGGGCGACATGGGCCCTGGGCCGCGCGCGTTCCGCAAGCGCATCCAATGGTGCTGGAACATCCGACCCGTCATTCCGCCTCCGACGGCCAGACGCCATACGGTGATGGCGGACGGCACGTACATGAACCACGGCTGGTGCCTGATCATAGCCATCGACGGCGAAAGCGGCGAGGCGCTGGGGCTCCAGTGGTGCTCGCATGAGTCAAAGGACGCGTATGCGGCATTGTTCTCCCGGATCCCCGCGCCGGACGCGCTGGTCACCGACGGATTGCGCGGCGCGGAAAGCGCCTGCACCGAGGTCTGGCCGGACGCGAGGATCCAGCGCTGTCTGGTGCACGTGCAGCGCAACACCCGGGCTGACCTGACCTCCAGGCCGAGGCTCGAGGCCGGCTCAGCTCAAGAAGCTCTCCGACCAGCCCGCCAAGATCCATGACGCCGAAGCCGCGGCGAAATGGGGCGAGGCGCTCAACGCCTGGCGCCTGCGCTGGAGGGACTTCATCGCCGAACGCACGTTCGCGAGGGACGACCCCGCGAACCCGAAGGCCTCCAAACAGGAGTGGTGGTGGACCCACCAAGAGCTGCGACGCTGCTATCGGCGATTGGAGAAACTGTTCCGCGGAGGCAAGTTGTTCGCGTTCCTCGACCCCGAACTCACGGCCGGCGGCCCGGTGGCGCGCACCACGAACCGGTTGGAGGGCCGGCGTCAACTCGCCGCTCAAACGCATGCTCCTCGACCACCACGGGCTGCCCGAGGAACATATGAGGCGCGCCTGCGAATGGGTGTGCTACATGAAAAGCGGCTCCCCGGACCCCAAGTCGCTGATCAGGGCCGAGCACTGGAGGCCGGCAAAGCCGTCACCGGTCGAGGAGGGTGCCAACGACGGCAACGGCGCGCCAAAGTACGGCACCGGCATCAGCTGGGACGAGTTCCATACCCATGCCGGATGGCGGGCCAACGACCAATAGCCCCCCATCATCCATGGGCCGGAGCCTCGTCCCCGCGTCGGGGACGCGTACCCCGGTTCATGAAACGATGTCTCGAACTCGCTCTGAAGCTGGCCCACGCGTCCGTCGCGATCGCCCTCGCCTATGTGGCGGCGCGACACGGTGGCCCCTCGTTGATTCTCGACGCGGTCGATGACTCGGTCAAGGCCTTCTACGCCTCAGGCGATGCAATCATCAGCGTCGACGAGACCCATAAAATCAGACTACAACCCCGCCACGCGAAGGCACGACCATTCTGACAGGTCTAAAACACCACGTTTGGTTCCTATAGGCCCGTTTTCGTGGCCTTGAGTCCGCCGTTTTCGCATAAAAAAGGCTTCCAGATTTCTCTGAAAGCCCTAGTAGTGGAGCTAAGGGGATTCGAACCCCTGACCCTCTCCATGCCATGGAGATGCGCTACCAGCTGCGCCATAGCCCCGTAGTCTGCTCTGCAAACCTTGTATAAGATACATCGCAGACATAAGTCACGCAAATTTCGGCGTGTCGCCCGCACTGAGGAATTGGCATGAGTAAAACCGCAATACGCAATCACCTCATGTGAGAACCTTATGCGGGCGACATGGGAAATGCACCACCAGCGACATTAGTTACTACTTGCATCTCCCGTCGAGCCGGTAGTACCGTCGGTGGATCCCGACGTGCCAGTGCCAGTCGAACCATCGGTTCCGCTGTTTCCGGATCCGGATGATGAGCCATCACCAGTGGTGCCGGACGTGCCTCCGTTTGAGCCAGTGCCGCTGGACGAATCCGTTCCGTTCTGGCTGGAACCATTGCTGGAATTATCGGATGACGACCCGCTGTTTCCGGACGTGGAGCCATTGGTATTGCTCGATGTGCCGTTGGAAGTGGACGAGTCGGTGGATCCGTTGGTGGTTTTGTCGCTGCCGTCCGTGGTGGTTTCGTCGTTCGAATCCGTGGAATCGGACTTGGAGGCTTTTGCACGGGGTCTGCCCGTCGCCAGTCCGATAGTCATCGGTATTTCCATGCGAAGGCACAACCTTCTCATGCACCACGTCACGCACCACGGTGTCCGTCCCCGACCGCCGGTGAAAGCGAGAATCAATCCCGCGCTCACTCCCACACCAACCAGCACTGACGAATGCGATGATCGCCGGAGCGTACTTGCTATGCAACCAATTCGAGGAACGCTGCCCAGCATGCTGTACTCGGGCATCGTGCGCGCTTCCGAGTGTTCCGGTCTTACCGGTAACTACGCCAACATCGCTGACGCCACGCTGTCCGTTCGGGAAAACGGGAAGTCTCCCCTGCCCCCGGCAATATCGCCGAGCGCACGAGTCGCATCCGCATCTTCCTGTCCGGAGGAAATGACACGCGGTGAACCGGACGGCGCAACGCAACAGTGTCGGCGGACAATACCATCGTGGCATCCGACGTAACAGGAGACGATCCAATAATCCTCGTCTCATCATCCTGTTCGGAAGAGCCAAGCACCTGCGTTTCATCCGCAGCTCGCTCATTCGAAACCGTCTCGCTACTCGACGGGAACGGCACGGCCTGTTGGATCTTCTCCCCTGATGCCTTCAAAACGTTCTTGTAGACCTGCGTGGCAACCGCAGAAACAACCGAACCCGCGGCCACACAATCACCGATCCCGCGATACCGATTTTCGCGGAAAGTAGAATGACGTGACCGCCGCCAGCGCACCCGCGCAAATCGACGAAAAGAGATTCCTTTAAAAAGTTTTTCACAAGCCATGACGATAGCTAATTTCGCTATGAAAGTACTGGCGATTCTGTGAAAAGCTTGAAAAAGCGGTGACAGACCAGCGTCCGACATCATGTATCGGCCGGCTACAGGCTGGCTACAGGCTGGGATGCTCCCATTCCTCGGAATCGGCGATAGCGGGACCGTGATTGTAGTCCATCAAACGCCAACGCAATGTGGAACCGATCTCCAATGGAATGAGCCGCACCCAGTGAGCGTTGCGCATCGACAAAATGTCGGCGAAATCGCCATGCGCATCCGCCATTCCCAGCAGCGTCTGCAACGTTTGGGAAATCCATGCACCATGCGAGAACACGTACAAGTCCGTGTCGGATCCGGCACGGAACGCCCAATCGTTCAACGCTTCGACGCCACGACGTCCGACTTCCTCCTTGGGTTCGGCACCGTATTTGAGTTCGCCGCCACGGAATTCAGCCCAGGAACGATAGTCTTCCGGGTACCGTTGCGCGAGTTCCTCAACCGGAATGCCTTCCCAATCGCCGAAGCTGCGTTCACGCACGCGGATGTCGGGATGCACTTCCAAGCCCAGCGGGTCGGCGAACGCATGCGCGGTGGCTGCGGCACGCCCCAGATCGGAACAGATGACCAGCCGGTTCGAATATCGGGACGACGATCAACATACAGTTCACGCAATGCGTCGGCCGTCTGGCGAACCTGCCATTGTCCGACTTCATCGAGGGGAATGTCGATCTGGCTCTTGCAGACGATGCTGCGCATTGTGCGGTACGTCCGTGACGCACCAGCGTGATGGCGTGCACATGTTCCGGTACTGCGCTGTTATGCTCAAGTTCGACGTTTCGAGGCATGCTGCTGCTCTCCGTTGCTTTCTCGATTATGGAATGTTTGCGAAAACTGCTTCGCTTGAAAAACATGCCTTCCGCATCTATACGGGAAGGCATGTTCATACGTGTTATTCCGCGGTTTCCGCGGTCTCTTCGTCGGAAGTCTCCGGATGTTCGAGCTGCAGGTCGATGCTCGGGCAATCCTTCCACAAGCGTTCGAGGCGATAGAAGTCGCGGGACTCCTGATGCATGACGTGGATCACGAAATCACCATAGTCGAGCAGCACCCACTGGCCTTCGGTCAAGCCTTCGCGGAACGCGGTTGACGCTTGCCGCTTTTGAGATACAGGTCCTTTTCGATCTCTTCGCAACCGCCAACACCTGACGTTCGTTCGAAGCGGTGGCGACGAGCATCGCGTCGGTAATGGCCAATGGTTCAGTGACGTCGAAGGCAACAAGGTCGGTGGCCTTCATACGGTCGGCCGCGGCGGCGGCGATGCGGATGGCGTCGATGGAATCTTGTACTGCCGGCATATTCAGCGCTCCCATTCGGGCTTCCAGCCCTCTACTACATGTTGTGTGTTTTCGGAATAGACCATGGAATCGTCCGGAACGTCGTGGCGTACCACGGAACCGGCTCCGGTAGTGACGCCGCTGCCGACTTCGACAGGGGCCACGAACAGGTTGCCGGCACCGACGTGCACGTTCGATCCGATGGTGGTGGGTGCTTGTGCACGCCATCATAGTTGGCGGTGATGGTACCGCCGCCGATATTGGTGTGCCACCCAAGTCGGCGTCGCCGACATAGCTCAGATGCGGCACCTGTGCCGTTGCCGATGTGCGCCTTCTTCATTTCCACAAAGGCGCCGGCCTTGGACCTCGCCAAGATCGTTGCCCGGACGCAGGTACGTCCACGGACCGATGTTGGCCGCGCGACCGATGTGGGTTTCCTGCACGCGGGAACGCTCCACATGGGCGTCGGCATCGATGACCGCGCTGATAAGTGTTGTGTGGGCCGACCTGCGCCCCCTCGCCGATCACGGTCTGGCCTTCCAGGAAGCATCCGGGAAGGATCACCGCATCGCGTTCGATACGCACGTCATCTTCGATCCACGTGGTTTCAGAGTCGAGAATGGTCACGCCCTTACGCATCCAATGCTCGCAGATACGCTTGTTGTGAGCTTTGGCGAGCGCTGCGAGCTGCACGCGGTCGTTGACACCTTCGACGCTCAACGGGTCGGGGGCGGCGAACGCACCGACGGCACCGTTGGCTTTGGCGGTTTCGAGTGCGTCGGTCAGGTAGAACTCGCCTTGGGCGTTGTTGATTTGAGGTTGGCGATCGCTTCAGCCAGCAGTTTGGCATCGAACACGTAGACTGAGGTGTTCACTTCCTGCACGGCGAGTTCGCTGCGGTTGGCGTCTTTCTGCTCGACGATGCGCAGCACGTTGCCTTCGCGATCGCGGATGATGCGACCATAGCCAGTAGGATCGTCAAGAATGGTGGTGAGCACGGTGGCGCCGTTGCCGCTTTGCTCATGGAAGGCAAGCAGCTGGTTCAACGTGTCGGCGTCGAGCAGCGGCATATCCGAAGCTGCGATCAGCACCGAGCCGTCAAGACCGCCTTGCTCCTTCAACTGCGTCATGGCGCACTGCACGGCTCGCCCGGTGCCGGGAATGTCGTCCTGATTGACGATGGTGACACGCTCATTGTAGAGCGGGCCGCTTCGGCGACTCGTTCCGCCTTTGGTGCACGACCACGGCCAACGTTTCAGGGTCGAGCGCCGACACGGAGTCCATCACACGGTTCAAAAACGTCTTTCCGGCCAAAGTGTGCAGCACTTTCGGCTTGTTGAACGCATGCGGGTGCCCTCACCCGCCGCAAGAATAATCGCGGCACTTAATGCCATGTCTAATCTCCAATTCCTCCGGCTCTCACAAATCCAGACAAATCCAGACACGAAGCCAGTTATCCGACGTTCCATCTTAAAACGAGCCCTCCCTAAACGCAAAACAACCACGTCTCGGAATGACTTGTGGAGCGATGGAATGTCAGTATGCGTGCCTCGGAATGACTACCGTCTGATAGACGACTATGGAAAACAACAATAACTACAAGACGTTGCGCCGGAGACGGAGCGGATAGATTGATGTCCGACATGAACGTGGGGGTATCTCACGTAATGTATCACCATTTTTGGGAAGGGAATGATAGTAATGTCAGACATCGCATATGATTGGATCGCCTCGGCGTAGCCGCGATCCTGTTCGTCATCCTGGCGTTTCTCAAACGTAAGAAAAACGCGGGTTTCACCACACACGTGTTGCTTGCAACGGCATTCGGTATCATTTTGGGAATCGCTTTCAACGGCCACACTGATTATGTCGGCGCGGTGGGTTCCATCTGGTCCAACGCAATTACCGCACTGGTGGTTCCGCTGCTGCTGTTCAGCATCATCTCCAGCATCACGAACCTTGAGAGTCCATACGCTTAAGAGTATTGGTGCGAAAACCGTATTCTTCCTGCCGCTTAACACTGACGAAGTTGAATCCAATCCACTTCTTCAAAGCGTTCTTCCCTGCCGGAGTGGTCGCGTTCACCTCGGAAAGCAGCATCGGCACGATTCCAGTCACCGTGCGTCAGTTACGTAGCGCAGGCGTTCCAGGAGATATCGCCTCGTTCGTTGCCGGAACGGAGCCCTCACAGAGGGCAAATATCACGAATGACGCCAAATCCGATTCAGCCAACGTCTCCCACCAACAGAGCGGTTTCGCTCTGAACTCCGCACCCAATGCAATGTTCTCCGCCAGTGGAAATGACGCCTGCTGCGGCACGAAGCCGAACAAATAATCCATCCACAAATCAACAGACACCTGTGGGAGAATACCGGATCGAAGTGTTCGAACGACGTTAGGCTGTCAGAGCATGCCGAGCAGCTCGGCCTCGTCACGCATGGCGCGGTACAGCATCCACTCCTGCCTGGCGTCGGACAATGCGCGGTGCTCCTCCATGTCGGCGATGTGGTAGTCGACGATGAGGGTGGAAACTTTGTGGCTTCGTTTTTCCGGATGCAGTCGACGGCTGAGGTCCAGAGTGTCGACGAAATGGTGCGCAAAAGCGCGCGTCTCGCTGCGAGTAAGCGAGCTGTACAGCATTGTCGAGGAACGACATGTCGAAGGACGCATTGTGCGCCATGACCACGGCTGTGTCCGAACACCAGCGTGCAAACTCATCCATGGCTTCACGCACATCCGGTTTGCCGAGCAGCATGCCATCGTCGATTCCCGTCAAACCAGTGATTCTTGACGGGACGTGTTCGAACAGGTTGATGAGCTGGTCGAACTCGTCGACCAGCTCATCATTACGGATTTTGACCGCGCCGATCTCAATGAGCTTGGCACCTTTGCGCACACTCAATCCGGTTGTTTCCGTATCGACCACGATGTAATCCGTGAATCGTCCGGACAACGGGTCCAAACGTCGGGAATCGCCACTTCTATGCGCTGCCATTCATCTCACCTCTGCTCTTTCATTTGCGATGTATAACTTAATCATTCCAACCTGACTTTCTTAGCCGGGGAAACATAACAAAAAAAAGATCCTGCAGCATGACGCTACAGGATCAATGAACCGTTATTCAGGCTTTACCGCAAAGCTCGTTCAGCGGGTCGGAGCGACCGTGACCGGGCAACGCTGGCAGCTCTTGAGATCGACATAGCCGGTGGTTGCCATGGCACGACGGAGCGCGCCAATGTAATTGGTGGTGCCGTCCGCATTGTGGCTGGGGCCGAACATGATATCTTCCAAGGTGCCGACGGTGCCGACGTTCGTGCGGAAGCCACGCGGAAGCGTCTGATGACGGGCTTCGGCACCCCAATGCATGCCCTTGCCCGGAGCTTCCTCGGCACGGGCCAGCGGAGAGCCAAGCATCACGGCATCGGCGCCAAGCGCGAACGCCTTGATGAAGCTGCCGGAGTCGCCCATGCCGCCGTCGGCGATCACTTGGACGTAACGACCGCCGGACTCGTCCATGTAGTCGCGGCGGGCTTCGGCCACGTCGGCGATGGCGGTGGCCATCGGAGCGTGAACACCGATGGTGTTGCGGTTCGCGGATACTGCGCCGCCGCCGAAGCCGACGAGCACGCCGGCCGCGCCGGTACGCATCAAGTGCAGGGCCGCGGTGTAGTTGGCGGCGCCGCCTACGATGACGGGCACATCCAGATCGTAGATGAACTTCTTCAGGTTCAATGGCTCGTGATCCTGGGAGACGTGCTCGGCGGAAACGACCGTGCCGCGGATGACGAACAGGTCGACGCCCGCTTCGAGCACGGTCGAATAATAGTCCTGCGTGCGCTGCGGGGACAGGGCGCCCGCAACGGTGACGCCGGCGTCACGAATCTCATGCAGACGCTCGACAATGAGCTCCGGCTTGATCGGCTCAGCGTAGATCTGCTGAATACGCTCGGTCGCGCTTTCGGCCGGCAGTTCGGCGATCTCGTCAAGCAGCGGCTGCGGATCGTCGTAGCGGGTCCACAGGCCTTCGAGGTCGAGCACGCCAAGCGCGCCCATCTTGCCCATGGCGATGGCGGTGGCCGGGCTGGTCACCGAATCCATCGGAGCGCCGATAACCGGCACGTCGAATTCATAAGCGTCAACCTGCCACGAGGTGGACACATCCTGCGGATCGCGAGTACGACGGGAGGGAACAATGGAAACGTCGTCCAGAGAGTATGCCAGACGGCCCTTCTTGCCCAAACCGATTTCAATTTCCTGAGACATGCTTTCAAGGCTAATGCTCAGCAATGACAGTATGCAAGAGCGTGTCACCCGCCGCCACACCGTTTTTTTGGACATTAACAGGTGCCGTTAACACGTTCGTTATAAGACAGGAACTTATCACCTTCAATCCCGACAGGAGGGCAACACATGGCCAAAATCAAGGTCGAAGGCAAGGTCGTCGAACTCGACGGCGACGAAATGACCCGCGTCATCTGGAAAGATATCAAGGATCGCCTGATCCTTCCATACCTCGACGTGGATCTCGAATATTACGATCTCGGCATCGAAAACCGCGATGCCACCGACGATCAGGTGACCGTCGACGCGGCGAAGGCCATCCAGCGTGAACATGTCGGCGTAAAGTGCGCCACCATCACGCCGGATGAGGCGCGTGTCAAGGAATTCGGCCTGAAGAAGATGTGGAAGTCTCCCCAATGGCACCATCCGCAATATTCTCGGCGGAACCATTTTCCGCGAGCCGATCGTGATGAGCAACGTTCCGCGCCTGGTTCCCGGCTGGACCAAGCCGATTGTAGTAGCCCGCCATGCGTTCGGCGACCAGTATAAGGCCACTGATTTCAAGGTTCCGGGGCAGGCACGCTCACCGTCACCTTCACTCCGGAAGATGGTTCCGAGCCGATCGAACATGTCGTGTACAACTATGGTGCCGACGGCGGCGTGGCCCAGGTGCAGTACAACGTGAACGATTCCATCCGTGGTTTCGCCCGCGCCTGCTTTTAACTATGGTCTGATGCGCGGCTATCCGGTGTATCTTTCCACCAAGAACACGATTCTCAAGGCATACGACGGCCAGTTCAAGGATACATTCGCCGAAGTATTCGAAAACGAATACAAAGACAAGTACGCCGCAGCGGGCCTGACTTATGAGCATCGTCTGATCGACGACATGGTGGCCAGCTCCCTCAAGTGGCATGGCGGCTACATTTGGGCCTGCAAGAACTATGATGGCGACGTGCAGTCCGATTCCGTGGCGCAAGGCTTCGGCTCTCGGCCTCATGACCTCCGTGCTCATGACCCCTCGACGGCCAGACCGTCGAGGCCGGGGCCGCACACGGCACTGTGACCCGCCACTACCGCCGCTGGCAGAAGGGCGAGAAGACCTCCACCAATCCGATCGCATCGATTTTCGCTTGGACCGGCGGTCTCAAGCACCGCGCCGACTTGGATAACACCCGGAAGTCAAGTATTTCGCCGAAACTTTGGAGAGGGTCATCGTGTCTACCGTTGAAGGCGGTCAGATGACCAAGGATCTCGCCATGCTCGTTGGTCCGGATCAGGCCTGGCTTTTGACACCGAAGGCTTCATGAACGCTTTGGACGAGAATCTCGCCAAGGCTCTGGCCGAATGACCTAGCCGAATAACCTTTGGCTGAACGGCCAGCAGCAGGCTCAAAAGGGCTGGATATGTATGGTTCACACGCATATCCAGCCCTTTTTGACGTCCGGATATTACAATCGGAGCTCAGCATAGGAATCATCATTCGATTTTCATGAAGGAAACGGCATGACACTGCACCGCACGACCGTGACGAAACGTCTGTTCGCACTGTTGGCATCGACCTCGCTCATCATGACCATGGGCGCCTGCTCATCCGCTAATGAAACGCAATCGCATGAAACGGACTCCCCAGCCCCACCACTGCCACCGATGCCGGCAACGTGGTGATCTTCACCCCTTCGGACGGCATCACCATCTCCCAGCAGACGCCTTTGAGCAAATGGGAGAAGCTGGTGCCGGAAATCGTTTCATCATTGAAAGACAATGATGTCAAAGGCGCCAACATCACCGTCAAAGCGGCGCCAAGTCTCGACAAGCAAAGCCAAAGCGCAGGATTACGTGGTGAATCACGTCAACAGCACCAGCGACGATGCGGATTCCTCCGACAAAAACCACTCTGGTGGTGGCGCCGGTGGCCGACACCACCGAATCCGACCGCCAATATGGAGACTATGTGTCGCACGCCATCACATGGAATGGGAGCTCCTCCGACGAAGACGCCCAGGATTACGCCCAATCCGCGGAACGTTTGGTTTCCGCATTGCGGCTCGCTCAAAACGAGGGCATGAAAGTCGTGTTAGTGTCGAACACGCTGCAGGGTTTCACTCGGATGTGTACGTGCCGATGACCACGGCCGAGCAGATCGGCCAGCTTCAAGCCAAACAGCTGGTCAGCAAGCTCGAGCTCGACAAACCAGCTCCGACAATCCGAAGCATATCGAAGTGCTGCCCTACGATGCCGCCAATGAAAGCGGCAGCACAGCGGACGCGACTTTCGCGCAAGGCGTGTTCAAAAAGGCATTTGGTCAGTGCTTGGACCGTATTTCAAAGATGGGAAGGCCGTTTCCCCATCCGGCACGCTGACCTCGTCGAGCACGGAATCCGATTGGGTGTCCGTGGCGTTCGACGCGGCGAAAAGTGAGCGGGTCAAATCCACGCTCGCCGGACGTCTCGGCATGGACAAGGACACATCGCGTCATACCCGCATCGACGGCATCATCTCCTGCAATGATTATGTGGCCGGCTATGTTTCGAAGAGCTCAACGATCTTGATATACCGGTTCGGCGGCCGACATCAACCCATCCATCACCATTTCCGGCATCGTGGACAATATCACCGGCAAGAAAGACCTGAAAAACAGTCCGTTCCCGATCCTGCGCAGGCGCCTGAATCCGATGACGGCGATTCCGATACGGAGGATACCAGCGATTCCCTTTGACGAGCAGAACTCGCAATGGCCGATCATCACCGGTTACGGCGCCTACGTCAGCTCCATGCCGAATATCGTGAACGGCAAACAGTGGATGACCGCTTTGGAAAATCGCAAGACCTTGGCATCCGACATTGCACGGACCTGCGTGCAGCTCAACACGTCGGGCAAGCTTAGCGAAGCTGACGTTCATCTCATCCGCCGCCATGGAAGACATGAAAGTGCCGACGATTCAGGAAGAGGCGCTTGCGGTCAGCGCCAGCAATCTGAAGAAAACGCTGATCGAACCGGCGATATATCTCGCTCGCCGAAGCAGGCTTGTAGACCGGCAACAAGGTAATCCGGATTATCAGACATAGGAAATCCGACAGAGATAGAAAAGCTGGCCTCCGTCGAACCGCCGCGACGGAAGCCAGCTTTTATGTTGTGACCGGCGCGTTCCTACCGCCGATCATCGCATTCTACTTCTTCGAACGTAGATGACGGTGTCGATCAGCATGCGGTAGTGATCAACCACCGCCTGACGGCGTGCCTTCATGCTCGGCGTAACCAAGCCGTTTTCTTCGGTGAACTCGTCCGGCACGATTTCGAACTTACGGATCGATTCGGCACGGGATGCGAGCTCGTTGGCTTTGTTGACGGCACGTTCCACTTCGGCGCGCACGATCGATTTCGGGAGGCCTCCTCGAGGATGCCGCGCATTCCGCGCCTTTCGATGCAAGCCATGCGTTCGTTTCGCCAAGATCCAACGAAATGATGGCCGCTATGAACGGCTTGCGGTCGCCGATCATCACGCATTGACTCACCACGGGCGACGTCATGATCGACGCTTCCATTTCCATGGAGAGACGTTCTTGCCGCCGGCGGTGATGATGAGGTCCTTCTTACGTCCGACGATGGAGACGAAGCCTTCGTCGTCGATGGAACCAAGATCACCGGTATGCAGCCAGCCGTCGACAATCTGCTCGCCTGGTGACGTCGGGATTGTTGTGTAGCCGGCGCATACGGCCGGGCTCTTGATGCACAGTTCACCTTCCTCGTCGACACCATGGCCACGCCCCTGCAGAGGCAGTCCGATGGTGCCAATCTTGTATCCGGAGGTCGGATTGACGCTTGACGGAGCGCAGGTTTCGGTCATGCCGTAGCCTTCCAGCACCGGCAGTCCGACGCCATTGAAAAAATGCGCGATGGATGAATCAAGCGGAGCGCCTCCGAAACCGCGTATTCCACATAACCGCCGAACACGTCCATGATCGAGGAGTACACCAGCTTGTTGTACAGCGCATGCTTGAGATTCAAGACAACCGGAATGCCTTCGCCTGACTGCTGTTGCGCGTACGACCAGTCGCGCGCCGTCTGCGTGGCACCTGCGAAAATACGTCCTTTGAGGCCGGCTCCGGCCTTTTGCGACGCCGCATTGTATATCTTTTCGAAGATACGCGGCACGGCAAGGGATGAACGTCGGCTTGAACGCTTTGAAATCAGCCAGGATCGTCTTCAAGTTGCTGGATAGGCCGAGCGAGACGTTACCTGCGAAGCAGAAGAACTGCATGTAGCGTGCGAACACGTGCGCCAGTGGAAGGAACAGCAGCAGACGACGGTTCGGCTTCATCGCGATATCGGGCATGGAGCTAATGCCCGAATAGGTGATGAACACGAAATTGGAATGGGTGAGCTCAATGCCTTTTGGCGTGCCTGTGGAGCCGGAGGTGTACACGATGGTGGCGAGGTCCGACCCTTTGACCGCATGTTCGCGCTCTTGGAATTCGGCGTCGGACACGGCATGTCCGTATTCGATCATCGTGTCGATCGCGCCAAGTCCGATGACGTAGACATCGCCAAGATTGGAGCATTCGTTTCTGATGGATTCGATCTTGTCGCGTTGCGCGTCATCTTCTGCGAACGCCATTTTGACGTTGGCGTCGTTGAAGATCATTTTGACCTGCGCGGGAGAATTAGTCTCGTATACGGGAACGGTGAGCGCTCCGATCGACATGATGGCCACGTCGAGCGCAGTCCACTGCCAGCAGGTGTGAGAGATGATGGACACCGATTCGCCGGGCATGATGCCTTGGGCGATCAGGCCTTTGGCGATGGCGATGACCTTGGCACGGAATTCGGTGGCGCTGAACGACGACCACTCGCCATGCTCGTTCTTGTATTCGACCAATGAATCGTTCGGAGTGCGGTTCGCTCGTTCATCAAGCACCGAGAAAATGTTCTTATCCGTGTCGATCTGCTGTTCCAAAGGCCGCGTATTCCTTTGTACATGGCATTTCCCCCTGCGTAATCGTCGTACATGTAGCATCATAGCCTGAGAGCTCCACTTTTTTCGACGAGGCCACGACGTATGGACAAAATCCATGGTTCTGTCGACCCCTGTTTCATAGGCCTTTCAATCCGATTCTCACCGTACGGGTTTTTGCTTTCCGGATTGGTGTATTGCCGTCCTTCCGATTTGATTCCCCAATGCAGGCACCGCTCGTCGCAATGGTCGGATTCGCCCTCCACACGCGCGAAACGCTCCCCTTGCGCAACATGTGCGCCGACATCGCGTTCCGCAATGGCGGGTTCGAACGTCGAGGTCAGGCCGGAAAGGTCGCCTCCATGCCGGATGGTGACCACGGCTTTGCCTCCCACGTTGCCGCTGAAGGCGATCACGCCGTCTGCGGGCGCGACGATGGCTTCCTGAGGGTCCGCAAGCAGGTCGACACCCCGATGGCCTGAAGCCACTGTTGTTTCGGCGCATCGTACTTGCCGACCACCTGCGCGCCGTTCAGCGGCCATCGCATCAGGGCGGAGCAGGAACCGGACGCGGTCGCCGCATTCGTTTTCGCATACGTCGGTTCGGCCGACCATAGGCAGCACACGAGCAGCATGACACACGCCAGAGCGCATACGACCATGGTTTGGCGCAACTGCTGGCGGATGCGCTTCTTTCCTCCTGTGCGATTCTGTTCCGTCGGATTCGCCTGCGATATTCACGTTCGTCCATGATGGCTCCTTCACGTTGCTGTGTTTGCGCCGTTGCGTTGTGCTGTGGTAAATCGCCAGCATGACAGTGTGAAGTTGTGCTTGTCCAGCTGAAACGGCCCTGTGGTCGGAGGATGAGTTATCCACAGGCTCCGGGCGTGTCTCGGCATACGATGGAACGTATGAGCGATAACACGTCACAGCGCAAAGCGTTGCAGCAACTGGAAAGCGAGTCCGATTACGATCGGATCACCTACTATCAGAAGCCTTTTATGGTGCTGTGGGCGGCCGTGCAGGAGGCGTCAAGCGAATTGCAGGACGATTACGCGCTCTCCCCGAACTGGCGCAGTTGTGGGTTGCCGAGCAGATCCGCAAGGTGTCGGACTCGCTGGTGGACCGTCTTGCGGAAACGGCTTTGGCGCACGGCGAGTCGAAATCGAATGTGGCGCGCGCGGCCGGGGCAAGTCCCGCCAACGCGTTGCGGCGCTTTCCTCGGCTCAAGACCGATGGACCGCACGAGCGCACGCTGATCGACGACGTGCTTGATTCGTTAGAGTAACAAAAAGCCCTTGATTTCCAAGGGCTTTCATGTGGCTCCTGCGACTGGGCTTGAACCAGTGACCGTCCGATTAACAGTCGGATGCTCTGCCAACTGAGCTACGCAGGAATATTCTCTTGTTCTAAGCTTCTCCCCGAAGAAAATCAGGAAAAACCTAAAACGCGCTCCTGCGACTGGGCTTGAACCAGTGACCGTCCGATTAACAGTCGGATGCTCTGCCAACTGAGCTACGCAGGAATGTGCTTCCTGTACGGAATTGCTTCCGTGCACAAGTCACATATATTACACAAATCCTTTGTCTTCGCAAATCGAGTGTCGCACAGCGTGTCGCGACATCACCATTCGAGTTCCGCGATGTCCATCGGATGCTCGTTGACGTCGACGGCGGTGACCTTGCCATCATACATGCGGATCACACGGTCCGCGATCGGCGCGATCGCGGAATTATGGGTCACGATCACCACGGTGGCGCCTTTCTTACGGCTCATGTCCTGCAGAATCTGCAGGACCTGCTTGCCGGTGTTGTAGTCCAACGCGCCGGTCGGCTCGTCGCACAGCAGGATCTTCGGATTCTTCGCCACAGCTCGGGCGATGGCCACACGCTGCTGCTCACCGCCGGAAAGCTGCGCGGGAAAATTGTCGACACGATCGCCGAGACCGACGTCTTCCAACACTTTGACGGCATCCTGAGCGTCAGAAACGATCTGCGAGGCGAGCTCGACGTTTTCCTTCGCGGTCAAATTCGCCACAAGATTGTAGAACTGGAACACGAAACCGATGTCCGTTCTGCGATAGGCCGTCAGCTGTTTCGGGGAATAGTTGGAAATGTCGCGTCCGTCGATGACCACGCTGCCTTCTGAATTCGTGTCCATGCCACCCAAAATGTTGAGCACCGTCGACTTGCCCGCGCCCGACGCGCCCAGAATGATGGCCAGTTCGCCTTTTTCGATGCCGAAGCTCACATCATCGTTCGCGGTGATGGTGGTGGAACCCATTTGGTAACGCTTGTAACTATGCTGCATTTCGATATATGCCATTTTGGTCTCCATTCCACGCCGAAAAATCCTTGACTCCCAATATTACGACTACAGTAGTGATTGTTGCTCATAGACGACGAGGAAGGGAACGTTATGGACATCGCCGGCGACGCCGACCGTTTGCAAACACTGCTGTACAGCGCTTACGATTCCGATACCGTGCGCGAGATGGAACGTCCGCTGCTTGACGACGGCGTGCCGCTGATGCGCATGGCCGCCTCGGCTGCGGCCCATGTGACCATGACACTGCTCGATGATGAGGACCTCGCCGTCGAGGCCGCGCGGGTAGCCCTCCTTGTAGGGGCGGGAGATAATGGCGGCGACGGTCTATACGCCGGCGCGGAACTGGCGAACGAAGGCGCGCACGTCACCGCGATCGCCGTGGGACGTTCCCTGCACGAGGAGGCGTTCGGCGCGTTCGTGCATGCCGGAGGCCGTGTTCTCGTACTTGATCCCGCCGCCGAAATCCCAGGATGCACCACGGGTTTTTCCGCGGGAGAGGCCGGAGAACGACTGCAGGCCGCCGTTGAATACGTTCAGGGCTCCCATGTGATCATCGACGCGATGACTGGAATCGGCGTAAGCGGCGCATTGCGTGGCATCGCAGGCGCCATCGCTTCCTCTTTGGGATTCGATGGCGAACTTCCCGACAGGCCCGCCCTGCCGAACAACGAGCCTTCCTCCGACCTGCCGCTCGTCGTGGCGATCGACACGCCGTCCGGCGTTGGCGTAAATGACGGTTCGCTTCCAGCCGTACATTCCTGCTGATGTTACGGTAACATTCGGCGCGATGAAGCCGTGCGCGATGGTGCCACCCGCCTCATACGCATGCGGCCGCCTCACTTTGGTCGATTTCGGTTTCGACATTGATGATTGCGTCCCCGCGGCCGAAATGACGGACGGCGATTTCGTAACGGATTCGATTCGTCTTCCACAACTTTCGGACGGCAAGTATTCGCGTGGAGTGGTCGGCTTGGTGACCGGCTCCGCCCGTTACCCCGGTGCAGCCGTATTGTCGGCCACGGCGGCGGCGCGCGCCAACGCTGGCATGGTGCGCTATCTCGGCCCACAACGAGCGCAGGACATGGTGCTTTCCTCGTTGCCCGAGGCGGTGATCGGCAAGGGCCGCGTCCAATCATGGGTGGTTGGTTCCGGCGTTCCCACGGGTGACGACGAAGCCGCCGACACCGACATTCAACGCGAAACCATAACCGCGTTGTTGAAGCATTACGCACTGCAAGAAAAAACCGGCTCCAATGACGACGCCGGGAATGAAAGCGCCCTGGGCATGCCGCCGATCGTGGTAGACGCCGGAGCTTTGGACCTGCTGCCATAAGAAAGTGCCGGCTCAAGTGGTTGTCACCCCGCACGCCGGGGAGCTGGCCCGCATGTTGACTCGGCTAGACGAAAACGAAGCCAGCGTCGACGAAGTGCGCTCGCAGCCGCTCGCCTGCGCCCGCAGGGTCCATGAGCTGACCGGCGCGACCGTATTGTTGAAGGGCGCAGTGACCATGGTGGTCGGCACGGACGGCGAAGGCAACGAGCGGGTGATTCTTTCCGGACGCGCGCCGGCGTGGATGTCCACCGCAGGATCGGGCGATGTGCTTGCCGGCATGTTGGGCGCCCTGCTCGCGCAACAGGACGACATGCTTGCCGAGGATCCGGCATTGGTTCCCGAAGTCGTGGCGGCCGGAGCCTACATGCATGGTCTTGCGGGCGCGATCGCATCGCAATCCGAACAGCGTGGATGGCATCGTCCGCAGATCTATGGGCATTCCAAAAGCAGCATTTCGGGGAAATCGGCCATCCGATCATCGCGAGCGATATTATCGGCGGCATTCAGCCGGCATTTTTTGCAATTACTTTAATTGCAAAACAAATTTACCGAACACCAGCCCCAACATCGGTGGCTTTGCGCTACACTAGCGTTGCCAATCCGTATTTTGCAGGAAGGATTTTCATGACCTCCCCAGTGCCAACGTCACCGATGTGGTCTTTGATTTTTGCGGCGTGCTTATCGACTGGCAGACACGCGCATGCCTTGAAGGCAGGTACCCCAAGTGGTTGTAGACCGTATTTGCGCGGGATAATGATCCGTGCGGCTTCTATGATTATGAGGATCGCATGGACCATGGCGAGATTTCGAAGACATTTATCCCGACGTGGTACGTGAACAGGGCGAAGAGATCGCCGAGATTTTCCGTGATTACATCGAACGTTACGGTGATGCGCCCCCGCATGATTCCGGATATGGAACAGCTGCTTCGTGATTTGAAGACTGCAGGCTACGGCGTGTGGGGGTTGACGAATTGGTCGCATGAAACGTTCCATTTCGCATTCGAACGTTTCCCCGCAGCTCGGCGAGCTGCTGCAGGGCACGGTGGTGTCTGGTGTGGAGAAGATGCACAAGCCGAATGCCGACATCTACGAACTGGCGCTGAGCCGTTTCAATCTCAGGCCGGAATCCAGCGTGTTCTTCGACGACACCGCGAAGAACGTCACTGGAGCGCAGGCTGTGGGCATACATGCATTCCAGTTCGTCGATGCCGATCAGGCGCGTCGTGATCTAAAATCCTTGGGCATGAATTTCTGACTGTTTCAAAACGAACACCTGAATTAGCAAAAAGGCCGAGCCGCACACATGTGAACCGCACCCCGGAGGAGTTCCGAAGAGCGTCTCAGTATTGCTTTGGCGTTACTGCGAATTCCGGCCGTGGCGGAACAGCAGATAGCTGTACGCAGAAGGAACGAGCGCTGCGCCAACCGCTATCGTCGCGATAATTGCGGCCATGAGCACGTCACTCACAGGCACGACAGAGCTGACAACGCCCGCTACGACCAATAACACTCCCAACACCATGAAAGAGATGCCACCTACACGCTGCGTGCGTTTCCAATTGGTTTCATCAGCCAAAAGCCCAAGGCGTTCTGACGCCGAAGGTGTAATTCTGGCGCATGCGCGGAAGGTAATTGCCTAAGCCGACGAACAACGCGCCCAATACCACGCTGATAATAAGCCCAACGGGACCGCCGGTAGCTGGATTACGCCGAATGCGGTGGCTTCGGTGAACCATGTGATGCCGCACATGATGAGCGTGAACGCGATGACGAATCCACGATACAGTCCGCTGGCCTTCATATAGCTTTCTCCCTTGGGATCCATCTTCGGGATGATGAGGAAAAGTCCCAAGCACAGTAACGGCAATATATCAAGAATCAACGTTACGGCTCTCGGACCGTAGCCATTGACCGAACCGTCGGCACCCCAATGAATCGGCACGTTTTCGGGAAGTCGACTGTAGCAAGCAAGATGTGCGATGATGTTGACTACACACAGTGCAACAAGCGCAATGCACAGATTACGTCCGATCGGAGCGATCTTCTCCCTCGATTCAGTCTTGTTCTCGTCTTCGGCATTGTTGATGTTGCCATCGAAAACTTTTTTGGAATCGTTCAAGTTGTTCCTGTGCATAAGACTCTCCTTTATTTATTGTATGTTTGATCATTCGCTTGATTGACGTTTCCATCGCTGTCCATGAATCCCATGAACCATCCGATCAGATCCTGCATCACCGTGGTGTTGAGACTGTAGATGATGTTCTGCCCGTGCCGTTCGTCGGTTACCAGTCCCGCGGTTTTCAACGTGGTCAGATGGTGGCTGATCGATGGTTTGCTTATGTTGAATTGTTCCGCGAGTTCACCAGCCGTCATGTCACGTTCGCGCAGTAATTCCAAAATGCGCCGTCGCGTGGGATCGGAGAGCGCTTTGAATCCCTCCCCTGCCATGCATCCCTCCTTCACTTTGCAATGTTTAAAGATTTTCTTATTTAGATAATTATCTAAATATCTACCGCGGACATGCGTGCGTTACGTTTCACGCATTATGGTGGGAAGCATGATTGATTGGAGCAGCTGGGCCTGAGTTTTCAAAGAAAAAGCGCACCTTGCCCGTGTGGTGGAGCAATGGTGCGCCATATTTCGCTTGACAGTCGCAAATTATGGGATCGTGGATCTGCCATAACGACCGGTCCACGATGATTCGACCTGTTTTAACGGTTGGTCAGTAGTGATTTGTTTTACTGCTTCTGATCGTAGGGTGGGTTGATCATGCGGTCACGCCAATAGTAGACGTCATCATGTTCGCCGATTTCACGATACACCTTGCATGGCTGTCCGAATGCGACCACGTTGGCGGGAATGTCTTTGGTAACCAGCGAGCATGCGCCAATCACCGAATTGTCGCCAATGGTGACGCCGGGAAGCACGGTAACGTTGGCGCCCAACCACACATTGCGGCCGATGGTGACCGGCAGAGAATACTGTGTGATCTTCTCGCGCAGGTCAGGACGAATCGGATGGCCGGTGGTAATGATAGTGCAGTTCGGGCCGATCATGGTATGTTCACCGATATGCACTTCACCATCATCAACCAACGTGAGGTTGAAATTGGCGTAAGCATATGCACCAAAATACGTGTTGCATCCCCAATTGGCATGCACCGGCGGTTCGATATAGGCGTCCTCGCCGAATTCGCCAAGCAGTTGGCGGGCAATCTCGATACGTTGCGTCATTTGGCTGGGGCGGGTTGCGTTGAAGTCGTACAGTAGTTCCATCTGTTCCTGCTGCGCTTTGATCATCTCTTCGTCATCGCAGGCATAGATCAATCCGGAGTTCATGGTGTCAAGCACTCGTTGCGGCACAGTCATGGCAGCCTCCTTGCAGTCGTTCATGTCCGTTGCGATTATATACGAACACAACGCAACTCATGCCGTGATTCCGCATGCCTTTCGCGATTCTCTGCACAATCATCGGCCGCGCGTCTGCCAATATCGGAACGCCATGCAGCGTCATTCATCCCCATTTATTCCAGCATTGAAAACTGTGCGGACGGACGGAAGTACGTTGTCAACCAAGCGGATGGAATGTGCCTCGTTCGTGGGTGGTGGGATAGCATATTGTTGGTTTTGTCGTTTTGATTGTTAATCGCAAGTCAATAGTCAAAAGGAGAAACATGGCATATTCCAAGAACGCGCCGTTCCGCGCCGATGTGGTCGGTTCTTATCTACGCCCGGACGAACTCAAGCAAGCTCGCGCAGATTATGCTGCAGGTATTATTGATGCCACTGGGCTGAAGGCTGTCGAAGATAGGCTGATCACTGATCTGGTTGCCAAGCAGAAGGCCGCCGGTCTGCATGTCATCACCGATGGTGAATTCCGTCGCGGCTGGTGGCATTTCGATTTCATGTGGGGCTTCAACGGCGTGGACCATGTCGCAGCCGCCCATCGCGTTGCCTTCCATGACGAGGTCACTCCCGCCGACACTGCCACGGTGACCGGCAAGCTCGACGGACACGATCATCCGTTCGTGGAGCATTTCAAGTTCGTCAAGCAGTTCGAAGATGACAATACCGTAGCTCGTCAGACCATGCCTTCCCCAGCGCAGACCCGTTTCGTGCTTACCGGCAACAAGAACACCTACCCGTACGACGAGTTCTACAAAGATGACGACGAGCTAACCGCGGATATCGTGGCCGCATACCGTCAGGTCATCGCCGACCTGTATGCCGCCGGCTGCCGTAACATGCAGTTCGATGACTGCACTTGGACTCGCCTGTGCGACAAGAGCGTGCGCGAACGTCTCGGCTGGAGTGACGAGGATGCGGCCCGCCTGCAGCAGGAGAATCTCGACGTGATCAACGCAGTGATCGCAGACCAGCCTGATGATTTGGTGATCAACACCCATATCTGCCGTGGTAATTTCCATTCCACGTGGTTGTCGTCCGGCGGTTATGCTCCGGTCGCAGCCAAGCTGTTCGGCGAAGAGAATGTGAACGCCTACTATCTGGAGTTCGACGACGACCGTTCCGGTGACTTCGCGCCACTGGCTGAAGTTTCCGGCGATAAGCAGGTTGTGCTTGGCCTCGTCACCTCCAAGAGACCGGAACTTGAAGATCCGGAAGTGCTTAAGGCTCGCATCTCCGAAGCGGCCCAGTATGTGCCACTCGACCGCTTATGCCTGTCCACCCAGTGCGGTTTTGCCTCCACTGAGGAAGGCAACAAACTCACTGAGGAGCAGCAGTGGGCCAAGATCGCACTCGTAAGGTCCATCGCCGAAGAAGTCTGGGGCGAATAATCCAAGCCAATGCTCGGTACGACCGAGCTTATGCCATGGTCGTACCGGGCATTATGTTATTCGATGATGTGAACGCGGAGCATTGGGCGAAACGTATAATACAGGACAGCAATCGCGAAATCATAACATCGCAGACAGGGGAAGCTATGAAAAGTGGCTTTTATTTGCGTGCATAATTCATGCCGCAGCCAGATTGCCGAAGCGTTGGGAAAGCATTTACGCGGAACCGATTTTGATTTTTTATTCCGCAGGCGTGGAAACCAAGCCGCAGATCAATCAGGATGCCGTACGACTCATGAAAGAGCTTTACGACATCGACATGGAGAAAACGCAATACTCCAAGCTGATTTCGGATATTCCAAAACCTGACACCGCGATCTCCATGGGCTGCGACGTGGGATGTCCCTATATCGGCAAGGCTTTCGACGATAATTGGAATCTGCCAGATCCAACCGGGCACAACGATGAAGCTTTCATTGACGTCATCCGTCGCATCGAGGAAAACATCATGAAGCTCTAAAGGGTCTTGACCAGCATCCGTTCGAAGCCCACCAAGACCCTTCCAAAGCATTCTAGAAGAGCACCATCGTGTTGCGTATGAAGGTATCGGCATAGTCGTGCGGATGGTCGGCGACTTCCATGGCAATGACCATGCCTCCCTCTCATCATCACGATCCGTCATATCCGTATGACCATTAAGCTTTAACTCAATCGAACCAATGGGGCTATTGCTGCCGCGCTCGCAAATCGCGTAGCATTCCTTGCCATTGAGCACATGACGAATCGTATTGAGACTTTCTTCTTTCGACCGGTGTGCGGGCCAGCCCGCGATAGGCCCGATATCTGGATCTTTCGCATAGGCGTACAAGCTTTCCGCATCTGTTTCCGCCCAAGCCCTCAATATCAGCCGTTCCGTTTCCAACATGTAGTAAACCTCTTTCACACGCAATGCATTGAACTGAAGTATAGATTGGCCTGCAAGGAGAGTTTGCTGTGAGTTGCGCGGCGGGGGCGTGACGCGGATGGAGGCGATGCATGCGAAAAGTGACGACTGGCCTAACTCTCCTATGGGCTTCGATGAAAGTTACGTCCAGTGCAGGGCGTAGATTCATAGCCAACACATAAAGCAGGGGGCTCCCCAACGGAGCTGAGATAGGCGAATGCCTGACCCTTTGAACCTGTTGGTTAACACCATCGTAGGGAGCGAAGAATGAGTGTCGTAGCGCACACGCATTGTCAGCGTCAATTGGCATCCGTAAAAGTCTGCGCAACAGACGCGTCGGCAAAACAACCTGCATCGCGAAATCATCAAGCGTAATCTCGCTTTCTATCCCGTATAACCGAGCATACGGGCGCGTCAGCATACCCATTGCCTGCGAAATCAAGTTTTCACAACCCAAAACAGCATAATCAAGGGGAATCATGAACAATTATCCGTATGCGTCGATGCGAGACAGCTTCGACCTGAGCGCCTATTTTGTGGTAGGCCCACAGGATTGCAAAGGTCGACCGATCACCGACGTCATCGATGACGCATTGCGCGGGGGGTGCAAGCTTCATCCAACTGCGCGTCAAAGACGCTGACGCGAAGGATCTCACCGACATGGCGCGTGATATCGCGCAAATCATCGAAGACAACAATAAGTCGGATTCCGTGGCATTCGTGATCGACGACCGTGTGGACGTGGTCTGGCAGGCCCGCAGCAAAGGCATCAAGGTTGACGGCGTGCACATCGGACAGACCGATATGGAACCGCGCGAAGCCCGTGCACTGCTTGGCGAAGATGCCATCGTGGGCTTGTCCGCCGAAACGGAAAGCCTGGTCAAACTCATCAACGAATTGCCCGACGGCTGCATCGACTATATCGGTGCGGCACCACTGCATGTTTCCGTCACCAAGCCGGAAGCGTCCGTAGGCGGCAATGACGGTTCCGGTCGCACGCTTGACGAAGAGCAGATCAACACCATTTGTTCAGCCAGTGGTTTTCCGGTAGTGGTAGGCGGTGGCGTGACCGCAGATGATATGGAGATGCTGGCGCATTCAAAGGCGGCAGGCTGGTTCGTGGTGTCCGCGATTGCAGGAGCCGATGATCCGGAAGCTGCGACCCGCAATATGGTAGCGCGCTGGAAAGCCGTACGTGGCGACACGAAGCACGGGTACGCGCCGCGCGTGAAACCCAGAAAACAGCGGAAATCAACACTGACAACACAGCCGACGGCGCATCCGGCGAAAAAGAAGTTCACCAATGCGAAGGAAGCCAAGGCCGCCTCCAAGCTTGCCAAGCAGCAACAGCGCGTCGACATTGCCGCACGCGATTCCAAGCAGCGAGACAAAGCACATATTCGCAAAACCACGCCGGTGCATTTCGAAAACGAATTCGGTTCCTACGATCTGCAAGTGCCGTACACTGAAATCAAACTGTCTGACACTTTATTGGGACCGAACGCACCATTCAAGGACTACAACACCGAAGGACCGAAATGCGATCCGAAAGAGGGACTCGCCCCCTGCGTTTGATTGGATTATTGACCGCGGTGACGTCGAAGAATACGAGGGACGCCGACGCAATTTGGAAGATGACGGCAAACGCGCCATCAAACGTGGCAAGGCTTCCAAGGAATGGCGTGGTCGCCAGCATAAGCCGATGAAGGCCAAGGATCATCCGGTGACGCAAATGTGGTACGCGCGCCACAACATCGTCACGCCGGAAATGCGCTATGTGGCGGAGCGCGAGCATTGCAGCGTGGAATTGGTACGCAGCGAACTGGCCGCAGGGCGTGCGGTCATGCCTTGCAATATCAACCATCCCGAAGCTGAGCCCATGATCATCGGCTCGAAGTTCCTGACCAAGCTCAACGCCAACATGGGCAACTCGGCCGTCACCTCCTCCATCGACGAGGAAGTGGAGAAGCTGACGTGGGCCACCAAGTGGGGCGCCGATACCGTGATGGACCTGTCCACCGGTAACGACATCCACACCACTCGTGAATGGATTCTGCGCAACTCCCCCCGTGCCGATCGGTACCGTGCCAATGTATCAGGCGCTCGAAAAGGTGGAGGATGATGCCTCCAAGCTGAGCTGGGAACTGTTCCGCGACACCGTGATCGAACAGTGCGAGCAAGGTGTGGATTACATGACCATCCACGCCGGCGTGCTGCTGCGTTACGTGCCGTTGACGGCGAATCGTATGACGTGCATCGTTTCGCGTGGCGGTTCAATCATGGCTGAATGGTGTTTGCAGCATCATCAGGAAAGCTTCCTGTATACGCATTTCGATGAGTTGTGTGAAATCTTCGCCAAGTACGATGTGGCGTTCTCACTGGGTGATGGACTTCGTCCGGGATCGCTTGCCGATGCGAACGATGCGGCACAGTTCGCCGAACTGATGACTTTGGGCGAGCTTACCCAGCGCGCATGGGAACACGACGTGCAGGTGATGATCGAGGGCCCGGGCCACGTGCCGTTCGACACCGTGCGCATGAACATCGAGCTGGAGAAGGCCGTGTGCCACAACGCCCCGTTCTACACCCTCGGACCGCTGACCACCGATACCGCTCCGGGTTACGACCACATCACGTCGGCGATCGGCGGTGTGGAAATCGCCCGCTATGGCACTGCCATGCTGTGTTATGTGACGCCGAAGGAACATCTTGGGCTACCGAATAAGGACGATGTGAAGCAGGGCGTGATTGCCTACAAGATCGCCTGCCATGCGGCTGATATCGCCAAGCATCATCCGCATGCCATCGACCGCGACAATGCCATAAGCAAGGCACGTTTCGAGTTCCGTTGGCTCGACCAGTTCAATCTGTCCTACGATCCGGACACCGCCATCGCCTTCCATGATGATACTTTGCCGGCCGAGCCTGCGAAGATGGCGCATTTCTGTTCGATGTGCGGTCCGAAGTTCTGCCCATGGCCATCAGCCAAAACATCCGCAAAAAATTCGGTAATGCCGAAGCACAGGAGAAGCTCGTCGCCGACGCGCAAACCATCGCTGCCGGCATGCAAGAGATGAGCGAGCGCTTCCGCGAGCAGGGCGGCCATCTGTACCAGTAGACCGAACTGTAGTAGGTTGTGACGAACGGGATTGTCTGGTGTGTAGAAAGCCGGGCAATCCCTTTTGTCGCTTATGCCGATATGGAGCACTCCGATAGGGGACAACTCTTTTTGCTTGTAGGCCTGACCCGTCAAGCCGGTCCACTCCCATTGGGCGAACACCTGACCGGTTTTGTCGAGCACGGTTTGTGGGGTTTCCAACTGTGTGCGATCCTCGTCAAGCTGCAATTGGTTTTTTCACGTCCTGATCTGCGCGATCGGCAGTCCACTATCCCAGACAAGAGGGTATAAGCACTCCCCCACGGTCAGCACATGGCTCTAACCTGAGTTTATGACTCTTCTTCAGCTGAAATATATTGTGAAAATCGTGGAATGCGGTTCCATGAACGAAGCCTCGCACGAATTATACGTGTCACAGCCCGCGTTGAGCTCGTCTGTGAAGGAACTCGAAAACGAGCTTGGCATCGAGATCTTCACCCGCTCGTCGCAAGGCATCGCCTTGACCGTGGACGGAGCGGAATTCCTCACCTACGCGCGCCAGGTGCTCGATCAGGCGTCACTGCTCGAAGAACGTTACAAGAACGCGAAGCCACGCAAGCAGCTGTGCTCCGTGTCCACACAGCATTACATGTTCGCCGTCGAAGCGTTCGTGGAAATGATCAACTCCATCAAATCCGACGAATACGAGTTCACCATTCGTGAGACGCGCACCAAAGACATCATCAACCAAGTGGCGAACATGCTTTCCGAAATCGGCATCATCTACCTGTCCGATTTCAACAAAGACGTGATCGGCAAGATGTTGCGCGAAAGCATTTGGAATTCCATCCACTGTTCCGTGCTCCATTGCATGTGTTCATTTCGCGCAACAATCCACTGGCTGGCAAGAAAAAGTCACGATGGACGACTTGGAGCCGTTCCCGTTCATCCAGTACGAGCAGGGCGAGGAAGGCAGCTTCTTCTTCGCCGAAGAGGCGGTCTGGCCGGAATACTCCCCCAAGCAGATCAACGTGACCGACCGTGCGACGATTCTGAACTTCATCATCGGTCTGAACGGCTACACCGTGCACCGGCATTGACAACGGCGATCTCAACAATGAGAAAATCGTGACCGTGCCGCTTTGACACCGATGAGACCATGTTGGTCGGCTGGATCACGAACGAGCGTGCGAAGCTGTCGAAGGCCGCGGAAAACTATTTGAGAAGCTCAAGTCGGTGGTGACCGACCATGGATACAACCTTATCGACTGAATGCACTGATCGACCGGATGCACTGATCGACCGGATGCACTCTGATATGAGATATGAAAAGTGCCTCGCACCGATGTTTTCGATTGCGCGAGGCACTTTTCATATGTTCAACTGTGGACCCGCCTATAGAATTCAGGCACCATACTGCTCCAGATAAAAGGCGTCGGCAGCGGCCTTGATCTCGTCGGTCACATACGCGGTGCCGTCAGCGGTTTCGATATGCTGGCCGGCCTCGAAGATCTCGCGCACGTTGGCAATGGCGAATACCGGGAAGCCGAACCTGCTTCGACGGCCTTCACCGCGGACGTGTCGGAATCCTGGTCTTTTCCATACGATCCACGGAAAGCACCAAGCCGACGACCTCCCACATCCGCTTCGGCCTTGAGCTTGGGAATGACCCGCGTACTGCGGTGCCTGCGGTCATCACATCGTCGACGAGCAGTACCTTCATGCCGTCGGTCAGCTGTGCCGACCATCATGCCCGCCGTCGCCATGATCCTTCTTCTCCATGCGGTCGAAGGTGTAGCCGACTTCCATACCGTGGCCGGAAGGCAGAGCGATCGCGGTGGAGACGCCCAGCGGAATGCCCCTTGTAGGCAGGACCGAAAAATGGTGTCGATGTCGTTCGGCAGATTGCCTGCTTCGATTTCCGCCGCGATCTTCTCCGCATAGAATGCGCCGAGCGTGGCGATCCTTTACGTCCGTCGTTGAATGCGCCCGCATTGATGAAATACGGCGACTTACGACCGGACTTCAGCGTGAACTCGCCGAATTTCAGCGCCTGCGCTTCCAGCAGGAACTTGGTAAAACGGTGGTCAAGGGATTCAGTCATGTCATGCTCCTTTGATGAATGATTGAGGTCAACGCCAAGTTTCGCCCTTGGCGAGCTTGTCTGCAAGTTCGGACGTGCGTCGAGCAGCTCGTCGCGGGCCACACGCAATGGCGCGGTTTCGAACAGTGGCCGCACCGACTTCTACGTTGATACAGGTAGTTCGCGCCTTCTCACCGGAATCGATGCCGCCGATGCCGATGATCGGAGTGTTGGTAATGCGGAGCGGGTCTCCACACGGCCACGAGTCCCATCGGCAGCACGGCCGGTCCGGAAACGCCGCCGGTTACATGGTCGATAATCGGTTCTCCAGTGCGAATGTTGATGCGCATGCCGAGCAGTGTTGATCATGTCGGCGTCGGCGCCGCTTCGGCGTGATGTTGCGACGTTCATGAGCTTGACAATCATCCTCTTGTCGGTGAGCTTGCGCAGGCGGGTGATCAGACGGCTCAACGCCACCGGATCAGTGCCGACGCTCATACCCGGCGGACACGTTCGGCAGCTCACGTTGATTTCCAGCTGTCTGCCGGAGAATCGTTCAGCTTGGACACGACTTCGACATAGTCGTCGCAGTGGCTGGCCACATTGGCGATGAGACCGTGGCGTTGATGGCCTTGGAGCTTGGGCAGGTCGTCTTCCAAATAATGGTCCACACCCGGGTTCTGCAGGCCGACCGCGTTG
>VOFB01003477.1_pt1 | contig 35949 bp, 47 predicted proteins | sample 5384141 | NCBI WGS metagenome assembly VOFB01 (sample SAMN12384721, study PRJNA508395) | human gut metagenome | isolation source: healthy gut A | host: Homo sapiens | reverse complement strand
GCCTATCGCACGTCTGGCCGCTGCTCAGGCTGCTATTAAAAACCGAGAGCATAAGGCTTTTTATAGCGAATTATCGTTAAAAATCGAGCATAAAATGAAGCCCGCTGTCAATTTTGACGGCGGGCTTCGTGTTTTTGCTCATGTAAGGCGTGAAGCAGATTAAAACGGTTCGATGCAGTGGAAACATCACAGGTAGACCTCCACAGTCAGGTCGGTCCACGCTGCACGGCGGAACTGGTGGGGCATCTTGTTTGCCTCACGATACTTCTTGGCGGTCTCAAAGTCGATGGTAAAGGTGAGAACAGGCTTGCCGGTGACAGCCATCAAGTCGGCGCGTTCATGCTTTTCTTTCTTGCTCCCAGTGTTGAGCTTCCAGCGGTAGGTGTAATCACTGATTGGAGTGACGACCTCAACGAACTGTTCAATCAGTTCCGGGGCAAGACAGGCACCGCGAACATCGAGCTTTTGCTCAAGAAAATCATGGAGGGCTTTCATGTTGGCGGAAACAGCTGCGGAATCGGGTTCGGGAGCAATGGATTTCAAATCCTGTTCCAGACGGTTGATCTCATCGTCAGCCTGTTTGCAAAGCGCCTGATATTCTTCCCGCCCCAGTTCACCATCGGCGCGCATTGCAGCATAGTTCATCTTGCGATTCTTGATTTTTCAATCTTGCTCTGAATCGGTGCTGCGGATATCAGCGTAGTGGGTTTTCCGCTTTTGCAGCCTTCAATCATCTGGCAGGCAAGGAGGATAGCCTTGTTCTGATTGCCCCAGACCTTTTCAAAAATCTTTTTGCCATCAGGTCGAGCTTCCATTCGGGAACAGAAATGGCATCGCAACTGAGCTGGTCGGTCAGACCATGCTCCAGAACAAAGGAGCGGGTCGGGTTGACCGTGCGCATATTGCACTGGTAGCCAAAGACGGGAGTACCATCTTTAGCTTGCGCCATTTGAAGATGCGGTACGAAGAACCACAGCGGCAGCGAAGTTTGGATACCCACAAATTCTTGGTGGTTTTTGTACCCTTTACGCCGTGTTTCTCCATCAGGAAGGCGCAGGCTTGAAATACGGGATTTGCGGATGCGTTCACATTCGTGCCAAAGACTTTCTGATACAATGGGTTCAAAGTTGCCCCTTTACATAGACGAAAGAATCTTCATCAAGGTTATTGATGCGCTTCTTCTCCAGATAGTTGTTGACTTTGGACTTGTTGTAGCAGATATAGCCCATATACGTTGCGTTGCGAAGAATGCGGCTGATTTTGGTGCAAGACCAACTGACATTTCCATGCCCATCCTTGCAGCCCAGCCGAGAAAGTTCATTGACGATAGCCTTTCTCCGTAGCCTTGAGAGTAGAGCGTGAAAACCATCCGAATGGTGGCAGCCTGTTCTTCGTTGATAACGTATGTACGCTTTGCGTTGTCGCGGTCATAGCCGATGATGTTGCCACTGCCGTAAAGGACACCTTTCTGCCGACTGATTTTCTGACCGGCGAGAACGCGCTCAGAAATCTTGCGGCTTTCCTCCTGTGCCATCGTTGCCATGATGGAAAGACGAAGCTCGCCATCACCGTCCATTGTCCAAATGTTGTCCGATACAAAGAAAACTTCAACGCCGAAATTGCGAAGTTCGCGGGTAAGCTGAAGGGTATCGACAGTGTTGCGGGCAAAGCGGCAGACCTCACGGGTGACGATCAGGTCGAATTTGCCACGTTTGGCATCGGAAAGCATTTTCATGAAGGCCGGGCGCTTTTTGGCGGAGGTTCCGGTGATGCCCTCGTCGATATACTCTGTCTACTCTAGGGGTAGCATATCATTGCAGATGCAGGACGGCGCCGGGGGTTTGCTGCTTTTTGGGTGCCGGGGGCGAATTCTCCCGGTTTTGGACTTCCTCAGCAGGCTTGCCGACATTCGGACCGTGAAGACCGTTGCTGAGGATGTTTCGTTTTGCAAAAGACGGTGCACCGACTGATTTATGGAAGTGCCAGCACATCGGTAAGGGAGGTGCGGATCAGTTCCATCAGCTCGCCGGTCACCGGGGGCAGGGTGCGTCCTACATGGTGTGTCAGCAGCAGATACAAAGGCTGGGGCGGGGCCAACGCAGCGCACCGGGGATGGTGGCGGCGCTCCATCAGGTTCAGGGGCAGCAGGGAATCGGCAATGCCAAGATTTGCTAGCTGCCGCAGGATGGAGGTATCCGCCTCACAGGCAGCGGGGGCAGCTGCCCGAACATCTGGGGCAGCAGGGCGTCTTGCAGGGTCCGGAGGGTGGAGCCTGCCGGTGCCATCAGCTGGGGGCGGGGGTCCAGCCCCCCGGGGAACAGATCCCCGGGCTGCCATCCCTCCGGGCAGCGGCAGGGGGCAAAGCAGTAGACCATCTCCGTAAGGGTCAGTACCTGACAGTGCAGCAGGTCCTGCCGGGGCTGGGAGGAAAGAAAGATGCCCAGATCCGTGGAGGAGTTCATAAGGGATTCCAAGGTCTGCTCCCGGTTCTCCTCACGGATGGTCAGCTGGATATCCGGGTGCGGGGCGCAGAATGCAGGCAGGGGCGTGGTCCCGCAGCGCCTCGGCAAACAGGGGTCACAGCTGATATACAGTTTGCCGCCGCGTCCCTGCCGGTAGGACTTGGTGTGGACAAACATCTCGTTTTCGATGTGGAGGATGTTCCGGGCGTTGTTTACAAAGATGGTTCCGGCACTGGTGGGACGCAGCCGGTTGTGCTCCCGGGTGAACAGGGGAGTGCCCACCATCTCCTCCACGGCACGTAGATGGCGGGAAAGGGCGGACTGCGCCAAAAAATGCCGCTCTGCCGCCCGGGAAAGACTCTGCTCCTCCACGATGGAGATCAAATACTCCATCACCCGGCTGTCAAGGTTCACCTCCGGCATGGTCTGCAGAGCGGTACCCACTGCCTCCCGGGGCAGGCTGCCGGTGTCTGCCAGCTGAGAGGGTGAGAGCACTTCCTGCAGCAGCTGGTCCACCAGCGGGGCGTCGGTGGGCTTGTACCGGGGATCGTGGAGGCGTTCGGTGATCAGCAGACCTGCCAGGTACCGCTCCGGCTCCGTAAGGGTGTGCCCCAGCGGGAAACGCAGGTGCAGGGTCTGGTGCACAGGAGGATCCAGCGGACGGTAGGCAAGTTCGCTGCAGGGAAATACGTGGGCATTACTTACCAGCCCCACTCCCACTGCCTGATGCATCATGGAGTCGAGCAGGATAACGTCGTTGGACTCAAAGGCGACTACGGGCTGGAACCCCGCCTGCTGGAAAAGCTGCTCTGCAATGAGCCGGATGCTGTGACGGGGACCCTGCAATACAAAGGGAGTGTCCCGCAGGTCTGCCAGATGGATGGTCTCCTGCTTTGCCAGTGGGTGGGAGGCAGGCAGGGACACCAGTAGTTCTTCGTGGGCAATGGGGATGTCGGTGACCTCGCTGCTGGTGGCACCGGCGCCCAGTGCCAGGTCCACCAGCCCCCGGGCGATGGCTCCCGGCTGCTCGGCGGCATATAGCTCGGCGAGGCTCAGGGAGATATCCGGGTACCGGCGGGAGAACTGGTTGTAGATCTTGCTGAAGATGATGGCACCTCGGTTGGGGGCGGTGGCAAGACGGATCGCCTTGCGGTTGCCGCCGGTGACCTCTTTCACGGTCAGCAACATACGGTTCTGCTCGTCAAGGATCTTCTGGGCGCATTCCACCACATACCGTCCCACGGCGGTGGGGTACAGGCGGCGGTTGTACCGCAGGAACAAAGCAAAGCCAAAGGTGCGCTCGCACTCTGCCAGAAACTTGCTCAGCGCCGAGGGGGAGACGTGGAGCGCCTGCGCCGCATGGCTCAGATTGCCATAATTTGCAATGGTGGAAAGGTAATAATACTGACGGGTGTTCATAGCAGTTTCCTTTTATTACAAAATGGTAAAAAGTCGGATTTTAGCCAGAAATCTGCAAAGTGCTGGGGAATATGGAAAAGTTTTTCCATAATAAGTATAAAAGACCACAAAAGGAATTGCAAGCTGCTGTGAACAAATCGTTATGAAAAAATGGAATTCTTGTGTATCGTAAAGTGAAGCGGCAGGTTGTACAATGAAAGCACAGAGAGGGTGATACCTCAACCAACGCAGAATGATCACCGGAAAAGAAGGAGCCTAACAATGAAGAAGATCACCAGAAGATCCATGCTCAAGGGCAGCGCTGTTGCTGCTGCAGCCCTCGCCCTGTCCGCCTGCGGCGGCTCCAGCTCCAGCACCGCTTCCTCCGCCAGCACTGCTGCATCCGCAGCCGGCACAGCTGCCGCTGACGACATCGGCTTCCCCAAGAAGGAGACCATCACGCTGGCAGTTCCCGGCAAGGCAGGCGGCGGATCCGATCTGGCGATCCGTTACTATAGTGAGGGCCTGAACCGCATCTACGGTCTCAAGACCACCGTTACCAACTACGACTCCAACACCGTGGGTCACCAGACCGTGGCAAATGCAAAGCCCGATGGCACCACCCTGATGGTCGCCACCTCCGCTCTGAACATCCAGTACATCACCGGCAACGCACAGGTCAACCCCATGACCGACCTGACCCTCATCGCCTGCCTGGAGGACAACGGCTTCTCCACCCTGGCAGTGCCCAAGAATGCTCCCTACGATGACTTCAATGGATTTGTGGAGTACGCAAAGGCTCACCGCAACGAGCTGAACGCAGGTATGCCTGCTGCAGGTGCCAACACCTTCCTGTTCGGCAAGCTGTGCAGCGTTTTGGGCATCGAGCTGAACAAGGTGGCGTGCGCTTCTGAGTCCGACCGTCTCACCAACCTCGCCGGCGGCTTCATCGACATCGGCGTCGTAGGTCTGGGCAACGCACAGGAGTACGAGAAGGCTGGTAAGCTGAAAGTCATCGGCACCGTGGCAGGCGACGGTATCACCATCAGCGAGTACCCCGCAGAGCTGCCGGAGAACTACAAGACTCTGCAGGAGCAGGGCTTCCAGGGTTGCTATATGCTGGTCTACCACTACCTGATGGGGCCTTCCGGCATGGACGAGACCATGGTAAAGGAAATGAACGCTGCCATGCAGGCTGTGGTGGAGGATCCCACCGTCAACGAGGGCATTGCGGGCATCGGTCACATCCCCGGCTGGCACGATCTGGAGGAGTCCGAGGAGCTGCACCAGAAGGAGTACGACGAGCTGGTAGAGATCGCAAAGAGCCTGGATATGTACGTTCAGGGCTGATACGGGCTGAATTATCGCAAGTCAAGAAATTAGCGCAACATTAAGACGGCATCTCTGCGATATGCAATTCAACGTTGTTGCTGTTGCATTAAAAAGTTGAATTGCTATAAATAGAGATCATCCGCACTGGATCTGCGCAGGATCGATTTAAAGTGCGTTCCTCCTAAGTGATAGCCCGGAGCTGTTCCTCCGGGCTATTTTTGAGAAAAAAGAGGTGTTTTACATATGAAAATGAGACGTGACATGGTCACAGGCATCGTGGGTCTGCTCACCTGTGTCTTTTTTCTGCTTTATGACCCTGCAAGTACGCCAGCCGGCAAAGCTACTGGAGCCGGGTCCCCGTCTGCTGCCCTTTGTGGCGCTGTTCCTCATCGGCATCAGCTCCATTGCTCTGATCATCCGGGGCTACAAGGACCGTGCCAAGGAAGAAAAGCCCTACTTCCCCAAGGGCGGCGTGCTCAAGGTCACCAAGAGCTTTTTGATGCTGGTGCTCTACGCCGTTGCTATGACCTATCTGGGCTTTGTGATCACCACCCCCTTTGCTACTGCAGCGTTCATCTATGACCTCAAGGGCAACAGCGAGGTCAAGCCGGTGTCCACCGCTATCATCTCGGTGGTGGTAACGGCGGCGCTGTACGCCATGTTCGTGTTCGCATTCCAGATCAAGCTGCCTGCCGGCGTTCTGTTCGGCGGCTAAGGAGGAAAATAAATGGCTGCATATCTTTCTGCTTTACTGGTCTGCATGAAGCCGCTGAACCTGCTGCTGATCTTTGCCATGGTCGCGTTAGGCATCGTCTTTGGTGCAATCCCCGGTTTGTCCGCTACCCTGGGCATCGCTCTGCTGCTGCCCATCACCTTTGGTCTTTCCACCGAGACTTCCTTTGTCATGCTGCTTGCCATCTGGATCGGCGGCGTGTCCGGTACCTTTATCTCGGCGGTGCTCATCGGCATCCCCGGTTCTTCCTCTGCCATTGCCACCTGCTTTGACGGCTATCCCATGACCCAAAAGGGACAGGCAAGCAAGGCGCTGGGCATCGGCATGACCGCTTCCTTCATCGGCACCGTGTGCTCTGTGGCGATCGCCACCGTGCTGTCCCCGGTGATCGCAGAGGCGGCTCTGCATCTGGGACCCTGGGAATACTTCTCCCTGTGCTTCTGCGCCATTACTCTTATTGCCTCCCTGTCCAAGGGCAACATCTTCAAAGGGCATCATGTCCGCCGGTATCGGTCTGCTCATGGGCTGCGTCGGCATGGACCCCATCAACGGCGCTACCCGCTTCACCTTTGGCAATGTGTACCTCACCTCCGGCATCAGTACCGTTGCACAGATGCTGGGTATGTTCGCCATGTGCCAGATCATCCGTGACAACGCCAAGGGCGAGGCAAAGATGCCCGATGTGGACGTCAAGAACATGAAGGGGCTTGGCATCGGCTTCAAGGACATCATCGAAAACAGCAAGACCATTATCTTTGCATTCGCTTCCGGTCTGTGGATCGGCTTCCTGCCCGGCATGGGCTCCGGCATCTCCAACATGGTCGCCTATGGCTATGCCAAGGGCATCAGCAAGGATCCCGAAAGCTTTGGCAAGGGCAACCCCGCCGGCGTGTGGGCTTCTGAAACCGCAAACAACGCTTCTCTGGGCGGTGCCCTCATCCCCATGATGGCTCTGGGCATCCCCGGTGACGGCATCACCGCTATGCTGATCGCAGGTTTGACCATCCACGGTCTGCAGGCTGAACCTCTGTTCATGACCGAGCAGCCGGACCTTGCCATGCTGATCTTTGCCTGCGTCATGGTGTCCGCCATCGTCACCTACCTGATCCAGATCGTCACCAAGCGCTGGTTCCCCTACATCCTCAAGATTCCCTATCACTACCTGTATACCGTCATTCTGGTCATCAGCTTCATCGGCGGCTACGGCATCTCCAACACCATGTTCAACATCTACGTCATGCTGGCACTGTGCCTGCTGTCCCTGTTCATGAGCGTTGCCGGTCTGCCCACCAGCCCGCTGGTGCTGGCGTTCATCCTGTCCAGCAAGCTGGAGCGGTACTTCCGTCAGGGCATCAGCTACGCCCACGGCAGCTATGCCCCCTTCTTTACCCGTCCCATCTCCCTGATCCTGCTGATCATCTCGGTACTTTGCGTGTTCTGGCCCTACATCTCCGATCATCTGAAGGCGAAGAAGGCGGCAAAGAACCCTGCCCCCACTGCCGCAAATGTGGACGTGAACGATGACTGATCCGGTACAGCTGCCTGCCCAGGAGCGGGTCTACGGTTCCTTTGCCTCCATGCTGCGCAAGTACGACCGCTACGCCCGGCAGGACGCTTTCCGGGGCAGCACCCCGGAGGAATTCCGGCAATGGCGGGAAGATACCCGAAGCCTCCTGCATTCCCTGTTGGGAACATGTAAAATGGAACGTGATATACAAGATGCTCGCCGAATGGAGACCGTCTTCACAGAGGAGGGTATCCGCCGGGAGCACTGGAGGATCCAGGTGGAACCGGAGGTCTGGATGACCCTGTTCCTTCTGGCGCCTGTCGGCGCTGGAAAGGACACCCCGGTGATCCTTTGCCCTCCGGGGCACAACGGTGCCGGAAAGTACTCGGTCGCCGGTGTGCGGGACTACCCGCCCATTACCGAAAAGATCGACCACTACCATTACGATTACGGTCTGCAGCTGGCAAAACAGGGCTGCGTGACGGTGTGTCCGGACTGCCGGGGCTTTGGAGAGCGGCGGGAGGACCCGGAGGACACCCGGCGGCTGCCGGAAGGACTGAAGGGCGACTGCTACCGGCTGGCACACATGGGAGAGCCTCTGGGCATCCCGGTACTGGGGATGCTGACCTGGGACCTGGCAAGACTCATCGACTGGCTGGAAGAGGACCGGCGCTTCAACACAGACCGTCTGGGGGCCGTGGGGTTTTCCGGCGGCGGGATGCAGACGTTGTGGCTGACGGCGCTGGACGACCGGGTAAAGTTTGCCGCCATCAGCGGCTATATGTACGGCTACCGGGACGCCCTGCTGACCCTGAACAACAACTGTTCCTGCAACTATGTGCCCCACTTGTGGGAGCATCTGGACATGGGCGATATTGCCAGCCTCATTGCACCCCGCCCGTTGTGGGTGCAGTCCTGCCGGGAGGACCGGCTCAACGGTCCCCGGGGCGTGGTAAACGCTCAGGAGCAGGTGGCGATCGCCGCCGAGGCGTACCGGCTGCTGGGTGCACCGGAAAACCTCCGGCACCAGATCTGCCCCGGCACTCACCAGTGGCACGAAGAAGACCTTGCAGAATATCTGACATTTCTTTTGGAGCATTCCATCAATAGCAAAGAGTAAGGGAGTTTTCCCCATGAACAAAAACGAGCTGCGCAATACCATTCTGTCCCAGATCCAGCTGCCCTGCATCGGCAAAAACTGGATGCAGGTGGAGCCGGTGTCGGGACAGATGCAGACCCGACAGCTGCAGCAGGCGATCGACGACCTCAGCTGGCGGGGAGGCGGAACGCTGGTCCTGCAGCCGGGCGTCTACCGCACCGGTGCGCTGCACCTGAAAAACGGCGTGGAGCTGCACCTTGCATCGGAGGATACTCTGGTGCAGTTTGTGCCCGATGACCCGGCAGAAAACTACCCGCTGGTGTTCTCCCACTGGGAGGCAAGTCCCTGCTACAACTTCAGCGCCCTGCTGTATGCCTGTGATGCACAGGACATTGCCGTTACCGGCAAGGGGGTGCTGGACGGCGGCGCCGATGCAGACCACTGGTGGAACTGGCATCATCAGGTGGAGACCTCCTGGTCTGAAAACAAGCCGGACCTGCAGCTTGCCGACCGCAGTGCCCTGCGCAGCATGAATCTGGGCGGGGTGCCGGTGGATCGGCGCATCTTTGGCGAAGGACACTACCTGCGCCCCAACTTCTTTCAGCCCATCCGCTGCCAGCGGGTGCTGCTGCAGGGGGTCACCCTCCGCAACAGCCCCATGTGGCAGCTGAACCCGGTGCTATGCAGCAGCGTGGTGGTGGACGGGGTGACCCTTTCCAGTCACGGTGCCAACAACGACGGCTGCGACCCGGAGAGCTGCAACGGCGTGTGGATCAAAAACTGCCGCTTTGACACCGGCGATGACTGTATCAGCCTGAAGTCCGGGCGGGACCGGGACGGCAGAGAGGCAAATGTGCCCTGCCGGAACATCCTGATCGAAAACAACGACTTTGCAGACGGTCACGGCGGCGTGGCGCTGGGCAGCGAGATGAGCGGCGGCATCTACAATGTGCTTGCCAGCGGCAACCGATTCGTCAGCCCCAACCTGACCTATGCACTGCGGCTCAAGACCAACGCCCGGCGGGGCGGCGCTGTGGAGCGGGTCATGCTCTGCGACAGTGTAATGGACCACGTCCACGGGGCGGCGGTCCACGGTACCATGCTCTACGAGGATGGGCGCAACGGCGACAGCCTGCCGGTGTTCCGGGACATCACCATGGAGAATATCACCGCCCACGGCGGAGATTACGGCGTTTTTCTGGAAGCATTCCCGGAGGTGCCCATTACCGGGCTGGTGATGCGGAACATCACCATTGACGGGGTGCGCCAGTGCCTGCGCAGCATGAACTGGAAGGACGCGGTGGTGGAAAATGTTACCATCAACGGCAAACGGTTCCCCCGTCCCGGCTATGTCCGGATCCTGGGGTGCCCTACATCGGAGGCACGGTCACTGCCAGCGCCGAGAGCTGCGGTGCACAGGAGCCGCTGACCTTCTGCTGGGAGGCGTCTGAGGATAACAAAAACTGGACCCGGTGCGGCGGGGGAGAGACCATCGCCGTGCCTGACGGGGCGGCATACCTCCGGGTCAGCGCCGCAAACCCTGCCGGAGACCGGGAGAGCAGCCGCAGCTACCGGGTGCTGCCGGCACCGGTGCAGGGAGCCGCTCCCCGGCTGTACTGCCGTGGGATGCTGGACGCCCCGGAGCTGGAGCGGGGCAGCGAGCCAGTGACCCGGCTGGAAGCAGCGCAGATGCTGCTGCCCCTCGCCGATGATCAGCTGCCTGCCCCGGAGCTGACAGATACCGCCGAAGAAGCGGCACGCCGGGCAGCGGCAAACCGGTTCTTCCCGCTGGAAAAGGGCTGCTTTGCCCCCCGGCGCACCATCTCCCGACAGGAGATGGCAACGGTGGCAATGCAGGCGTGCGGGGTGAACTACCGCAACGCATCCAGTACCATGCCGGTGTGCACCGACGTGGACCGGGTGGCAAACAACTACGGGACCAATGCGGCGCGGGCGCTGTATTTTGGATTCATGCAGCTGGAGGCGGATGGACGCTTTGACCCGGAGCGTCCGGTGAGCCGGAAAGAGGCTGTGGAGATCCTGGACCGGGTGGCAGAGTTTGCCGGACTGTAAAAAGGAGAGAAAACGCATGTGGCTGGAGTATTTTGAACAGTATCTGGACCGGGTCTTTCCCCGGTTCCTCAGCGAAAAGCTCTGGAATTATAAAGACGACCTTTGCATGGTGGGGGCGGAGGACCTGTACTGCGCCACCGGCAGCGAAAGTTGGCGGGAGCCGGTGCGCCGGAACGCTTCCTTTCTGATGGACGACGCCGGCAGGGTGGCAAACTGGGTGCCCGGAGAACACAACATCGACAAGGTGAGTTTTGGCAAGTCCATGAGGATCCTGCGGGATGTTACCGGGGAGGCACGGTGGGCAGAGGGCGTGGAGCGCGCCTACCGCATTCTGGCGGACTACCCCGCACCGTCACCGGGAACTTCTGGCACAAGGACATCTATCCGGATCAGGTCTGGCTGGACGGCTTGTACATGGGGATGCCCTTCTACGCCGCCTGCCTGGCAGAAAACGGCGAGAACCACTGGGACGACATTCTGGACCAGTTTACCGCCGCCCACAAACTGCTGTGGGATGAGCAGCTGGGTCTGTACCGTCACGCCAACGACTGCTCCCGGAAGATGGAGTGGGCGGACCCGATCACCGGGCAGAGCCCGGTGGTGTGGCTCCGTGCCGAGGGCTGGTTCCTCATGGCACTGGCGGACACCTACGAGATCGCAAAGGACCGCACTCCCCGTGCCGGGGAGCTGTGTCCTCTGCTGAAAAACGCACTGGACCATCTGCTGCCCTATCAGGTGGCAGACACCGGCATGTTCCTGCAGGTGGTGGACCGGGCGGACCTGACCGGCAACTACTCCGAGACCTCCGGCAGCGCCATGGTCGCCTACGCCCTGATGAAGGGTGCACGGCTGGGGATGCTGCCGCCGGAATACGGGGAAAAGGGCAGCCGGGTGCTGGACGGCATCCGGGACACCTACCTGAAAAAGGGCGAGCAGGGCTGGGAGCTTCACGGCATCTGCGCCAGCGCAGGTCTGGGACCGGGACCGGACAACCGCACCGACCGCACCGGCACCCCGGAGTATTACCTGAGTGAAAAGCAGATGGTGGACAACCAGCACGGTGCCGCCGCCTGTATGATGGCGGTCAGCGAGCAGCTGCGCCGTGCATAAGAGTATGTATGAGGTGATTATTATGGCAGAACGTTTGACCATCCAGATCAAAGACAACGACAATGTGGTGGTTGCCGTCCACGACCTGCCCGCAGGCACAAAGACCGAGAGCGGCGTGGTCACCCGGAATCCCATCCCCCAGGCACACAAGATCGCACTGGTGGATATCCCCGCCGGCGGCGAGATCATCCGCTACGGCGTGGTGCTGGGCTATGCAAAGAACGACATCCCCGCCGGCAGCTGGATCAACGAGCATATGCTGGACCTGCCGGAAAGCCCGGCACTGACCGATATGCCCTGGGGCACCGACATCAAGACCCCGGACCAGCTGCCTACCCCGCCCCGGACTACTTGGATGGGCTACCGCAACAAGGTAGGTCCTGCCGGCACCCGCAATCTGCTGGGTATCGTCACCACTGTGCAGTGCGCTGCAGGCGTGGTGAAGGTGGCAGTGGAGCGCATCAAAAAGGAGCTGCTGCCCAAGTACCCCAATGTGGACGGCGTGGTTGCCATCACTCATCCCTATGGCTGCGGCGTTGCCATCAACGCTCCGCTGGCATACATCCCCATCCGGACCATCACCAATGTGATCAGTCATCCTAACTTTGGCGGTGAGGTCATGGTGGTGGGTCTGGGCTGCGAGAAGCTCACCTACGACCGGGTGCTGCCTCCGGAGGACATCAACCCGGAGAACTGTCTAACTCTGCAGGACTGGAAGGGTCACGATGCCATGATGCAGGCGATCATGGACATGGCGGAGAAGAAGCTCCAGAAGCTGAACCTGCGCCACCGGGAGGAGCTGCCCCTCAGTGAGCTGCTCATCGGTATGCAGTGCGGCGGCAGCGACGCATTTTCCGGCATCACCGCCAACCCCAGCGCAGGCTATGCAGCGGATATGCTGGTAAAGGGCGGTGCCACCGTAATGTTCAGCGAGGTCACCGAGGTCCGGGACGGGGTGCCCATGCTTGCCGCCCGCTGCGTCAGCGCCGAGGTCCGGGACAAGCTTGCCGCCGAGATGAAGTGGTACGATGATTACCTTGCCGAGGGCGGTGTGGACCGGGATGCCAACCCCACTCCGGGCAACAAGAAGGGCGGTCTGGCAAACATCGTGGAAAAGGCAATGGGCTCCATTGCCAAAAGCGGCACCAGCCCCATCGTGGAGGTGCTGAGCCCGGCGGAAAAGCCCTCCAAGCACGGTCTGATCTTTGCCGCTACCCCTGCCTCCGACATCGTGTGCGGACCTTCTCAGGTGGCTTCCGGCATCGGTCTGCAGGTGTTCATGACCGGTCGTGGCACCCCCTACGGTCTGGATGTGGCACCGGTCATCAAGGTGTGTAGCCGCAACGAGATGAAGGAGCAGTGGTTCGACCTCATCGACATCTCTGCCGGTCATGTTGCCACCGGCGAAGCGACCATTGCCGAAGTGGGTACTGAGATCTTCAACCTGATCCTGGACGTGGCAAGCGGCACCAAGGAGCCTTACAGCGATCAGTACGGCTTCCACAACGATATGTGCATCTTCAACCCCTGCCCCCATTACCTGAGGTGCAGCGCAAGATAGAGTACGAATACGGAAATCATTCAAACAACCTTATGGAGGAAACGATTATGAAAATCGGTTTTATTGGTCTGGGCATCATGGGTAAGCCCATGGCAAAGAATCTGCTGAAGGCGGGCTACACCGACCTGCTGGTGAACAACCGCAGCCAGGCTCCGGTGCAGGAGCTGGAGGCCGCCGGTGCAAAGGGCGCCACCCAGCAGGAGATCGGAGAGCAGTGTGATGTGGTCATCACCATGCTGCCCAACTCTCCGCAGGTCAAGGAAGTGATGTTGGGCGCAAACGGCGTGGCTTCCCACATGAAGCCCGGTGCAGTCTTTATCGACTGCTCTTCCATCAACCCGGTTGCTTCCAAGGAGATCTATGCCGAGCTGCAGAAGAAGGGCGTGGAGATGCTGGATGCTCCGTCTCTGGCGGCGAGCCGAAGGCAATCGACGGAACCCTGAGCTTTATGGTAGGCGGCAAGCAGGAGATCTTTGACACCTACAAGCCGGTGCTGGACGCCATGGGCGCTTCCACCGTCCGCTGCGGCGAGGTAGGCGCAGGCAACACCACCAAGCTGGCAAACCAGATCATCGTCGCCTGCAACATTCAAGCTCTTGCCGAGGCTCTGACTCTGGCACAGAAGGCAGGCGTGGATCCCGAGCTGGTGTTCCAGGCGATCAAGGGCGGTCTTGCCGGCTCTACCGTCATGAACGCCAAGGCTCCCATGATGATCGCAGGCAACGACAAGCCCGGCTTCAAGATCGACCTGCACATCAAGGACCTGAACAACGTTCTGGACTGCGCACACGCTGTGGGCGCTCCCGTGCCCATGACTGCCGAGGTGCAGGAGATCATGCAGTGGCTCCACAACCACGAGGGCGGTCAGAAGGACCACAGCGCCATTGCCCAGTACTACGAGTACCTGACCGGCATCCAGATCGGTCGCTGAGGATAAAGGAGCACAGATGATGAACACGGAATTTATGAAGGGCGTTGTGGTGCCCATCCTCACGGTCATTGACGGTGACGAGAAGATCGACGAAGCGGGAATGCGGGATCAGGTGGAGTACGTCATCCAGGGCGGCGTCTCCGGCATCCTTGCCTTTGGCTCCAACGGCGAATTCTACATGGTGGAAGAGGACGAGATGGAGCGGGGACTCAGGATCATGGTGGATCAGGCGGCAGGTCGTGTGCCGGTGTACTTTGGCATCGGTGCCATCAGCACCAAAAGTGCTGCCGTCTGGCACAGATGGCGGTGGCAAACGGCGCAGCTGCCGTCAGCGTGTTGCAGCCCATGTTCCTGAAGCCCACCTACGCCGAGCTGTATAATCACTTTAAGACCATTGCAGAAAGTGTTCCCGAAACGCCGGTTTTGTTGTATAATAATCCCGGACGGGTGGGCTACACCCTCAGCGCACAGCTGGTGGAAGAACTGGCACACACCGTGCCCAACATCGTGGGCATGAAGGATACCAGCGGCGACATCACCCAGACTTCCGAGTTCATCCGCCGCACCCGGGACGTGGAGTTCAAGGTCTTTGGCGGCAAGGATACCCTGCTGTACGCCAGCCTGTGCCACGGTGCCGTGGGCGGCGTATGCACCGCAGCAAACTTTATGCCGGAGCTCATCACCGATGTGTACAATAAGTACGCCGCCGGTGATCTGGCAGGCAGTCTGAGGCACAGTTCAAGCTGAACCCGGTGCGCCTGTCCATGGACGCTGCCAGCTTCCCCGTTGCTGCCAAGGATATGGCAAATCTCCGGGGACGCAAGGTAGGTGTGCCCTACCTGCCTACCATGCCCACCCCGGAAGGGGCGGCAAAGCAGGGCTTTGTAAAGACCATGACCGAAGCAGGTCTGCTGTAAACCTATGTAAAAGGAGGCTGCCCCATGAATCAGGCACTGCGTAAGGACGCCCAACAGATCCTTGCATCCAGCCTGCAGGCGGTGCTGCCGGACGAAGCGGTCCAGCGTGCCCTGCGGGACTTTGAACCCCACGGAGGTCGTGTTCTGCTGGTGGCTGCCGGTAAGGCAGCGTGGCAGATGGCGGCGGCTGCGGTGCGGACGCTGGGCAGGGTGGACGGCGGCGTGGTGGTGACCAAATACCACCACGTAAAGGGGGGCATTCCCGGGGTGGTCTGCTGCGAAGGCGGACACCCGGTGCCGGACGAAGGCAGCTTTGCCGCCACCCAGAAAGCACTGGAGCTGGTGCAGGACCTGACCGCTGCAGACGATGTGCTGTTCCTGCTGTCCGGCGGCGGCAGGGCCCTGTTTGAAAAGCCTCTGGTCCCCGGGGCAGAGCTGCAGGACATCACCGGGCAGCTGTTGGGGTGCGGGGCGGACATCGTGGAGATGAACACCATCCGCAAGCGTCTGTCTGCCGTCAAGGGCGGGCGGTTTGCCCGGCTGTGCGCTCCGGCACAGGTCTACAGCATCGTGCTCAGCGATATTCTAGGAGACCCGCTGGATATGATCGCCAGCGGTCCCGCCTGCCCGGACAGCAGCACCTGTGCCGATGCCCTGGCGATCGCAGAAAAATATCAGCTGAAGCTTTCCCCGGAGGCACAGGCACTGCTGGAGCAGGAGACCCCCAAGACGCTGGACAACGTCACCACCCGCATTACCGGCAGCGTCCGGGAGCTGTGCGCTGCCGCCGCAAAGGAGTGCGGCGCTCTGGGCTATGAGTCGGTCATGCTCACGGACCAGCTCTGCTGCGAGGCACGGGAGGCAGGCAGCTTTCTGGCAAGCATCCTGAAAAGCCATGCAGGGCAGGGCAGAAAACTTGCCTTTCTTGCAGGCGGTGAAACGGTGGTCCACCTGACCGGCAAGGGTCTGGGCGGACGGAATCAGGAGCTGGCGCTTGCCGCCGCCCCCGGCATTGCCGGGCTGGATGCAGCGGTGTTCTCCGTAGGCAGCGACGGCACCGATGGTCCCACCGATGCAGCCGGCGGCTATGTGGACGGAGAGTCCGCCGTAGCCCTTGCCGCAAAGGGGCTGGATGTGTTCGAGATGCTGCAGGAAAACGATGCCTACCATGCACTGAAAGCAGTGGATGGTCTGCTGGTGACCGGACCTACCGGAACCAACGTGAACGATGTGGCAGTGGCACTGCTGCACGGCTGACAGGAAAAAGGAGGAACATCCAATGATCCAATTTGGTCTGCGTCTTCACGATGCAGAGCAGCTGCCCATGGAGCAGCTGCTTCCGCTGGTAAAGGAAAAGGGATTTACCAGCGCACACCTTGCCCTCAGCAAGGCAATGAAGGAGTATCCCTGCGATCCCAGCGCCCTGACCCCCGGCTATGCGCTGTACCTGCGGCATCTGTTTGAGAAAAACGGCATTGACGTGGCGGTGCTGGGCAACTATCTGAACCTTGCACATCCGGACCCTGATGCGGTAAAGGATATGCAGGAAAAGTACTACGCTCATATCCGGTTTGCGAGCCTGCTGGGCTGCGGTATGGTGGGCACCGAGACCGGTGCTCCCAATCCGGAGTACAAGTTCTGCCCCGAGTGCCGCAGTGACAAGGCTCTGATCACCTTTATCAAAAATCTGAAGCCGGTGGTACGCTGCGCCGAGCAATACGGAGTGACAGTAGCGATCGAGCCGGTGGCACGGCACATTGTTTACGATGCAAAGCGTGCCCGGCTGGTGCTGGATGAGATCGGCAGCCACAACCTACAGATTCTTCTGGACCCCGTCAACATGCTGAGCATGGACAATGTGGACCGCCGGGAAGAGGTCTTTGCCGAGACAATCGAGCTGACAATTCTCCGGTCACACAAATCGAGGATCGGGCTCAGATAGAGCTTGTGGATAATCGGGCCTTCATACCACTTGAACTCTGTCACATCTGTCAGCCACTTTTCGTTGGGATGCCCTGCCCAGAACTCTCTGTGCAGAAGATTCTGTGCTGTTACCTGCGGGTCCGAGGCATTTCTGGTACAGCCCTGCTTTCTGAATTTTACGGTAGACTGGATATGAAGCATCTGGCAGAGATTCAGGACACGTTTGTTGCTGGTACAGATATTGTAGTCTTTTTCCAGATCATCACGGATGCGGCGATGTCCTTTGTCTGGATGTTCCTTATAAATCTCTTAAATTGCTGTTGAAATCTTCTCGTTTGCAAGTTCATGGTTGCTTTTTGGATGGTTCAGCCACTTGTAATAAGAAGAACGAGCAATATGTACCAGAGGACAAAGTTCCTGAACGGCATAGCCTTTTTCCTCATGCAGTTCCTTTACTGTCTGGTAACGAAGCAGCAGTCTGGTCAGACTCAGCGATTCCCCCTCTCCAGCTCCTGCAATTTTTTTAGTACGTCATTCTCCATCTGTGCCAGATAAAGCTGCCGTTTCAAGGTTGCATTTTCCAATCGTAGCCGTTCTTCTTCCGTCTGCGGTTTGTAATCCTTCTTGTGCCGTCCTTGCCGGTCTTTCAGGGCGTCTTCGCCGTATTTCTTATACTTCTGTACCCATGTGTAGATCTGCTGATAGCCAACTTGATGCTTCTGTGCAATCTCGGTGTAGTTGCATCCATTCTCGATGCACTCTTTCACAAATACGATTCGTTCCTCGTAAGTTGTCTTTCTCCCTTTGGTCATACGGCTGCCTCCTGTATGGCATTTCAGTTCCTTATGACCATTATACAACTTTATCCAGTCTTGTAACGTATGTTTATCTCGGATTCCATATCCAAACGGTAAAATATACATGCAACAATTTCCGGAGTGGATGTGGAAATTCTGGACGTGGAACGAATTGAGCAAAAATGCTATAATTTTAACAGTGATAAGAAAATAAATGTGCTAATCAACAGGCCGGGGAGGTGAAAAGATGGACGAGCGGATCTGGACGATCGCTGAAATACTGGACCAAAGTGGCCCTATGACGGCGGATGAACTGGCCGCACAACTGAAACTCAGCGGCAAAACAGTGCGGAGCCTGATTAAGACCTACGCAAAGGAAATGCAGGAAAATGGCTTTTTGCATCACAGCCAAACCCGGCAGGGGGTTCGGCATTGAGATCACGGATGCACAGACGTATGTGTCGGGCAGCAAACCACAGCAGGGAGAACAGACCGGCATCCCGCAGGACGCACAGGAGCGGATACAGCGGCTGAGACAGTATCTGCTGGAAAAGGATGGCTATTCCAAGCTGGATGATCTAAGCGAGCAGTTTTTCGTGTCGCGGCGGTCAATCTCCAACGATCTGCGCGAAGTGGAGCGGCAGCTGGCGGAATACGGGCTGAGCATCCGCCGCAAACCGGGCTACGGCATCTGCGTGGTAGGCCGTGAGACGAACCGTAGGATCTGCATTGCGGCACAGCGGGACGAGAGCCGCCCGGTCGGGCAGCAGATACAGGAGCTGGTCAGCCGGGTGCTGGAAAAAGAAAAATTCGCCATGTCCACGATGGCGCTGGATAATCTGGCGGTCCACCTTGAGGTTGCAGTGGAGCGCATCCGCACGGGGCACGCGATAGAAAGCTCGGATGGTATGCAGGCAGACCTTCCGGAGCGGATCCTAGAAGTGGCCAGCCACATCGCCGTACAGATCGAAAACATGACGGGCGTGGCTTTTCCACTGCCGGAGGTCTGCTACATTGCTATGCATCTGAACGGCAAACAGATGTACCGGGCAAACGCAATGACCTCGGATGAAAATTTGGTGATTCCGCAGGAGGTCAACCGCATCGTATCGGATATGATCGAGCATATCTACGAGGCGTTCCGCATCGACTTCCGGGACAATCTGGAACTGCGCATGGGCCTGTGCATGCACATGGTGCCCTTGCTGGCGCGGATCAAGAGTGGGATGCGGATGAAGAACCCGATCCTGCAGGATATCAAGCGGGAGTATCCGCTGGCCTACGAGATGGCCACGCAGGCGTGCAGCGTGTTGCAAGACGTCAGCCCGAACCCCATCAAGGAGGACGAGATCGGTTATATCGCCGTCAGCTTTGCGCTGGCACTGGAACGGCAGAAGGCCAAAGAGTGGGCACCTAAAACATCCTGATCGTCTGCGCCAGCGGCAAAGGCAGCGCCCAGCTGCTGGCTTACCGCTACCAGCAGAAATTCGGCAAGAATTTGGGCCGGGTACAGACCTGTGACGTGATCGGGCTGCGGAGCGTGAACTTCAGTAAGATCGACTATGTGTTTTCCACGGTGCCTATTCCCATTTATGTCCCGGTGCCCATCCGACAGATCCAGTTCTTCCCCACCGAAAAAGAACTGACCCAGATGAAAAAGCTCTTGATGCAGGGCAAAAAGGGGACTGTGGAAGAATATTTCAGCTCGGAGCTATTTCTGCCACATCTCAACTGCGAAACACGGGAGCAGGTACTGGAACAGATGTGCCGGTTCGTGTGCGGCAAAAAAAAGCTGCCGGATGATTTTTTACAGCTCGTGAAAAAGCGGGAATCGCTGGCCGCCACTTCGTTTGGTGGGCTGGTGGCAATGCCGCATCCGTGGAAGGCAGTCAGCAAAGATACCTTCGTCTGCCTTGCCATTCTGGACAAGCCCGTGCAGTGGGGCGAAGCAAAGGTACAGGTGGTATTTCTGGTGTCCATCGCGGACGATGCCACCGCAAAACTGCAAAAATTCTATCAGGTTGTTGCGCAGCTTATGGTCGATGAAGCCTGCATCTGCAAATTGATCGCAGAGCGCCGGTTCGAGGTCCTGTTGGAGCTGCTGAGACAAAAAAGAACAAGGACTGGAGGAACAAGAAAATGGTTGATGACGAGAAGTACGAAGTTGCATTTGAAATTATCGCCTGCGCTGGTGATGCAAAATCACTGGCACTGATGGCAATCGAGGAGGCCCGCAACGGCAATTTTGAACAGGCCGAAAAAAATCTGGCCGAAGCAAGAGAGCAGATGGCCAAGGCGCACGATGTACAGAACGATATGCTGCAGAGCGAAGCTCAGGGCAAGAGCGTGGAACTGAACATCGTGCTGATCCACGCAGAGGATCACCTGACCATGGCAATCATGTCCATCGATTTTGCAGAAGAGTTCATTGAACTCTATAAGCAGAATCATAAATAAACACGGAACACAAGAAAGGAAGGATCGTTATGAAAATCATGCTGGCTTGTTGCTTGGGAATGTCCACGAGCGTCGTCGTCCAGAAGATGAAGGACGCTGCAAAGGAGCAGGGCAAGGACTATGAGATCTGGGCTGTGGATCAGAACAAGATTGCGGAGAACGTTGGCAACTTTGATGTGCTGCTGCTGGGCCCGCAGGTGCGCCATCTGCAGCGCAAGGTCAAGGCAACTGTGGGTGACAGTGCACCGGTGGCGGTCATTGATGCACTGGCCTATGGCCGCTGCAACGGTGCTGCCATTCTGAAGCAGGCCGAGGATCTGGTGAACAACGGCTGAGTTGTTTGGAAAATCCCTTTTGGAGGAGAAAAAACATGAGTAAATTTAGCGACAAGTTCGTTGATGGCATGAGCCTGGTGGCCGAAAAAGTGGACGAAAACAAGTTCCTTGGTGCAATCAAGGATTCGTTCACCATCTACATGCCGTTCGTTATCGTTGGCTCGTTCATGAACCTGTTCAACACCATCCTGTGCAGCACCACTACCGGCCTTGCCAAGTGGGTTCCCGCACTGGAAGCACTGAAGCCTATCTTTACCGCTGCAAACTTTGCAACGCTGTCTTGCATGACCCTGCCCATCGTGTTCCTGATCGGTCTCAAGCTGGGCAAGAAGAACAATGTGCCGGAGCACATCTCCGCTATTATGGCGCTGGCTTCCTATCTGACCATCTGCCCGCAGATCGTCTCTGTAGTGGTGGACGACAAGACTGGCACCGCCAGTGGCCTGCCCGGTGCAGCATTGGGTTCTCAGGGTCTGTTCGTGGGTATGCTGGTCGCCATTCTGGCAAGCCAGCTGTTCGCCTTCCTGATGACCTTCGATAAGCTCAAGATCAAGATGCCGGCATCTGTTCCCACTGCTATCACTACTTCTTTCAACGCTCTGATCCCCATCGTGCTCACCCTGTTGGGTGTTTCCGTTGGCGGTTACGCATTCCGTCAGATCAGCGGCCAGTACCTGACCGACTGGATCTACACCACCATCCAGCATCCTCTGGAGAATGCATTCCAGAGTCCTGCCGGTCTGTTCATCATCATTCTGGTCTGCCGTGCATTCTGGTTCCTGGGTATCCATGGTGACCTGATCATCAAGCCTGTGCGTGACCCGTTCTTGGCTGCTGCTCTGGCTGCAAACGTTGCCGCTGTTGCTGCTGGTCAGACTCCGTCCTCTCCAATCACCTACGGCTTCTGGGTCGCATTTGTGGTTCTGCCGGTTTCTCTGCCCGTCTGTCTGGCCATCTTCCTGGTGTCTAAGCGTGAAGATTATCGCGCTGTTGCCAAAGTTGCCATTGGCCCCGCACTGTTCGGCATCAGCGAGCCCATGGTCTTTGGCCTGCCTCTGGTTTTGAACACCACCATGCTGATTCCCTCCATCCTCTCTGTTATGCTGTGCTCCGGTACTGCACTGTTTGCAAGCACGATTGGCTTTATGCCCTGCAACACCGTTGACGTTGCCTTTGGTACGCCCGTACTGCTGAGTGCACTGATTGGCCACGGCTGGCAGGGTGTTGTGGTGCAGATTATTGGTCTGGCACTGGCAACGCTGGTGTATATCCCCTTCATGATCGTTGCCAATAAGCAGGCAGAAGTAGAGCAGGCCGCTCAGAACTGATAAAAGGAGAACTCCTGTGAAAACCTTTGCAAAAACTTCTTATGGGGCGGCGCACTGGCGGCAAACCAGTGCGAGGGCGCTTATCTGGAAGATGGAAAGGGCTTAGAGATCTGCGACCTGTTGGAGACCGGCAAAGATCGTTTCATCAAGCTGGATCCGGCGCTGGAACTGCATGAGGGTCACGTCTATCCCTCTCATGAAGCGATCGACTTCTATCATCACTACAAAGAAGATATTGCCATGTTTGGCGAGATGGGCATGAAATGTCTGCGCACCTCCATTGCATGGAGTCGCATTTTCCCGAACGGCGACGATGCCGAGCCCAACGAGAAGGGTCTGACCTACTACGAGGATATGTTCCGGGAATTGCACCGCTGGGGCATTGAACCGGTGATCACGATCTCTCACTTTGAGACTCCGCTGGCGCTGGTCAAAAAGTACGGCGGCTGGGACAACCGCAAGCTGGTCGGCTTTTTTGAGCGCTACTGCAAGGTGCTGTTTGAGCGCTACAAGGATCAGGTCAAGTACTGGATGACTTTCAACGAGATCAACAACACCCTCAAGCTGCCTTATCTGGCAGCCGGCATGGTGGTGGCAGATGATGACAGTGCACCGCAGCGGCAGTATCAGGCTGCACACAATATGTTTGTGGCCAATGCACTGGCTGTCAAAGCCTGCCATGAGATGATACCGGGTGCAAAGATCGGCTGCATGCTGTCTTTGAGCACGGCATATCCCAATACCTGCCGCCCGGAGGATGTGATGGAAACCTATCAGCTTCGTCAGCGTTCGCTGTTCTTCTCGGATGTGATGCTGCGCGGCCGTTACCCCTCTTACATCGATCGCAAGTGGGAAGAGCTGGGCGTACAGGTGCAGATGGAGCCGGGCGATTCTGAGCTAATTGCACAGAACACCAACGACTATCTGGCTTTCAGTTACTACATGACCTCTACCCACATTGCCGGCATGAAGATCCGCTCCAATACGGGCGGTCACGTAGGTGCGGACAATCCCTATCTGGAAAAATCCAAGTGGGGCTGGCCTATCGACCCGGTGGGTCTTCGATTCGTCTGCAACGAACTGTATGACCGCTACCAGAAGCCCATGTTCATTGCTGAAAACGGCCTTGGAAGGGCAGACACCATTGACCCGGATGGCCGCATCCACGATACTGCCCGCATGGAGTACCTCAAAAAGCACATCGAAGCTTTGCAGCAGGCTGTGGCTGACGGCTGTGATATCTTCGGCTACACTTGGTGGGGACCCATCGATATCGTGAGTGCCGGCACTGGCGAGATGGAAAAACGGTATGGCTTTATCTATGTGGATAAGGATAATCAGGGCAACGGAACCCTGCAGCGTCGGAAGAAAGATTCCTTCGAGTATTACAAAAAGGTGATCGCTTCCAACGGACAGGATCTGGAACTTCCCGCCGAGGACTAATCAAATAAAAAAGATCGGTGCAGTATTTTTCAAAACAACAAGAAAAATACTGCACTTGATTTTTTTGTGTGAGAGTGCAGCACGTACAACAGCTGCCGCAAAGGAATATCGATATGATAAGCTTGATTCTGGCAAAAAAGATCCTTTCGCTGTTTTTGGTCATGGCTCTGGGCATTGTGCTGGTGCGCTGCGGCATCGTCCGCAGTCAGGACAGCAAGGTGCTGAAACTGGATGGTGTAGAGGAGACCTCGCTGATCTATTCCAACGCAGGGAACCTTATTATTCCCATTGTGACGGCCATTCTGGGCAAGGAATGGGTCATTTACACCAGCGCATTTCTTTCGGTGCAGCTTTTTCTGCTGTGGAGCCATGCTAAAATGAAGCTCTGCGGAGAAAAAGGAATCGACCTGAAAAAGATTCTGACCAATATCAACATGATCGCCATTTTTGCTGGGGTGCTGCTGTTCCTGCTGCGGATCCAGTTGCCTGCACCTGTGCAGGATGCGGTGGATTCAATCAGCAGTATGGTTGGTCCAATGGGAATGCTGATACTCGGTATGCTGATCGCAGAAATGGACCTGAAAAAACTGCTAAGCTATCACAGACTATGGTGGATCACGCTGCTGCGTCTGGTGGGCATCCCGCTGATAGGAATCGTACTGTTGAAATACAGCAGCCTTGCAGCACTAGTGCCGGAGGGCAGAACAATACTGCTGGTTACACTGCTTGCCATCTGCACGCCGTCCGCGTCCACACTGACCCAGATGGCGCAGGTGTACGGCAAAGATGCAGACTACGCCAGCGCGATCAATGTGGTAACGACCCTGTTGTGTATCGTCACGATGGTCCTGCTGCTGCGAAAAGCTGTACATGCCGCCATACTGCTCCACAATGGCGCAGATGCTGCGCACGCCAAGGCCGTGGCCGGGCTGGCTGGTGGTGGGGGATGCCCTCGGCACGGAACTGCACCGGGAAGCTGCAGGAGTTTGCGATCTGTAAAACAGTCTGCCGTCCTTTTTGGTAGGCGGTGGTCTCCACAACAGCGGGCTTTCCGGCCTGCTTCTGGCGCTGCCGCGTGCAGGGCGTTTTCCAGCGCGTTGGAAAGCAGCACGCACAGGTCGCTGTCCGGCAGCGGCAGAATCAGCGGGATGGCTGCATGGACCGGAAGTCGATGCCGCTGTTCTGCGCGCGGGGTTGCAAAGGCCGAGAGAATGAGGTTGGCGGCCTCGTTCTCGCAGTAAACATTCACCTTGCTGGCTTCGATCTCGGCACACACACTGTGGATGTACTCCTGTGCGGCTTCCGTGCGGCCGTTCTCGATGCAGGCGGAGATGTATTGCAGATGGTGGCGCAGGTCGTGGCGGTAGGTGCTGGCCTTGCGTTGGCTTTCCCGCAGGGCATCGATCTCGCGCACAGCCTGCGCTACCTGCAGGTTCAGGCTGTTCTGGGTCTGCTACAGCTGGCTGCGCCGCTTCTGCTCATGCGTGGTCTGCAGCACAAAGGCAAGATAGGCCAGACTACACACAAAGGGCATGAACTCCACAGCCGCCTGGTTGACGCTGGAAAGCAGATCGGTGTAGATGCGGGTAAAGTAGTCAAAGAGATAGCTCAGCAGCGGGATCATGCCGAATTGCAGCTGCAGCGAGCGAAGAGTGCGACAACGCGCGCACTGAAGGCGCGATCCAGTGCACCAGTGCCAGCAGCAGCGGCAGGGTGACGATCAGCTCGGTGGCGTCCTGCAGTACGGTGCCGCCCGCCGGGAACAGCGCAATGACCAGCAGCGCGGCCCAGCGCCGCAGCTGGCAGCACAGATAGGCTGTCAGCACGGCGATCAGTGACCAGAGCGCCTTGCGGGTCATGGCGGCCAGCAGTATGACCAGCGGCAGGTGGGTAATGAGCGGGTAGAGATACCGGGCAAGGCCGGTGCCCCAGCGCAGGCTGACCACGCCCTGCAGCGCCAGCATCAGCACGGTGCATCCCGCAAGCAGGAGCTTGCGCTGGCGGAGTCCATTCCAGCTCACAGAACGCGGCGGACAGCACGATGCCGAAAAATACCCACCGAGGCAAGGTTGCACAGCGAAAGCGCATCTGCAAAGGGTGTGCTCATATCATCACCTGCTTTCGGCGGAAGGCATATTCAAGATACTGCCGCCGGATCTCAGCAGACTTTCCGTGCGGAATGGGGATCTGCGCAAGGTTTGTCAGGAAGTAACGGCGCGGGTGGAGATGTTCTGGATATACTCCATATTTACAAGGAAAGAGCGGTGCGTGCGCAGAAAGCTCTCGTGGGGGTCAGCTGGCGGGCCAGTTCGTCCATGCTGCCGGTGCTTTCCAGCACGGTGCCGTCCACCAGATGGAACAGCAGGGTACGGCCCAGCACTTCACAGTAGAGCAGCTGGTCCAGATCGATGCGGGAGATGCCGGTCTTGCAGCGCAGGATCAGGCTGCGCTGGTCGGCGCGGCGGCACTCGGCGATCACCGAATCCGTCAGACGGAAAAAGCTGTCCTCCCAGATGGGCTTGATCTGGTAGAAATAGGCACCCACCACATAGGATTCCACCGCAAACTCGGTGGAAGAGGTGAAAAGATGATCTCGACTGCAGTGTCGTACTGGCGGATCTCCTTGGCGACGGTGATGCCGTTTTCAGCCGGCATGATGACATCCAGAAACAGGATATCATACCGCACGCCCTTTTCGACCTCGGCCAGCAGATCCAGCGGACTGCGGAACGCTGTGCACTGGATCTGGATGCAGCGCTGAGTGCGGTATTTTTCCAGCAGGGCAGACAGCTGATCCAGAACAGTCTGGTCGTCGTCGCAGAATGCGATTTGGATCATAGCGGTTTTACCACATCCTTTGTTCGCGTCAGCCAGAAATTACAGCTGGGCTTTGCCCATGCAGTAGGTCTGCAGCACATCGTAGTTGTCGTCCAGCACCACAAGGTCGGCATCCTTGCCGATCTGGATGGAACCCTTGCGGTCGTCCAGATGCAGGCAGCGTGCCGGGTTGATGGTGCAGGCGTTCAGTGCATAGTTGAAGGGCACCATGGCCTCCTCCACCAGAATGCGCAGGCCCTTGTTGATGTTCAAAGTGGAACCGGCCAGCGTGCCGTTGTCCAGATGGGCGCTGCCGTCCGGGTAGATGGTGATATGGTTGCCGCCAAAGATGTACTCGCTGCCAATGGGGGTGCCCTTGGCCATCAGTGCATCCGAGATCATGATGGCGTAATCCGGGCCTTTGCTCATGAAGTAGTTGTTCAGGGCAGCAGGGGGCGGAGTGGCAGCCGTCGCAGATGATCTCGCCGTACATGGTGCGGATGCGGTAGGCTGCGCCCACCGAGTCCAGCCGGGATGTAATGGCCGCCGCGATCACAGTGGGGCTGTGCCGGTTGCCGATCTCGTTCTGTACGATCAGCACCGGGCGCACACCGCCCTGCTCCGAGCCTACCACCGGCGAAAGATCGGCGTAGAAAACTTCTCCTCTGTGTACCTCCATGGAATCTCCCTCCTGTTTGTCTGGAGGATGTGCCCCGCTATGTGATGCGTCCGGCGCATCCTGTCTGCTCTCAGTATGCGCAGACCGGGTGCGGCTTATGCAGTGCGGGGGCGATATTCCATTGTATGCACAAAGGGCGGTCAGCTTTCCTCTTCCAGCGTGCAGAAGGCCAGCGCCATGCCGCCCTCGTGGCTTAAGGAGAGCCGGGCCCGCAGCCGGTGCTGCGCCACCCATGCGGCGGTCTGCCCGCTGAACCGGTAGGCCGGGGCACCGTTTTCCTGCCGGACGGCCTCGATCTCACATAGAGAAAAAGGCTCCCGCAGGCCGGTGCCTGCCGCCTTGAGAAAGGCTTCCTTGGCGGCAAAATCTGCGGCGGCGCTGGCAAGACGGTGGGCATTCAGCGGCGCAGGGGAGGCATCCAAAAGCCCCAGTGCCGCCTGCTCGGCCGGGCCGTACACCCGGCGCACAAAGGCCGCTGCGTGGGCAGAGGAAAGGCTTTTTTCCAGATGGGAAAGGCTGCACAGGTCGCAGCCGATGCCGTAAAGCATACAAAGGCTCCTTTCGCGGGCAGAATGCCGCCCGGACATCGTTCATCTTGCCGGAACAATGCTGGAAATTTTGTGCAGGATGTGCAAATCCGGCGTAATTATCTTGAAGTTTCGGCGCATTTCGTGTACAATGGGGCTAGTTTCAACCGAAGGGGGTGTATTGCGTGGGAGACGCAACCGCGATTTTCTCCATCCACGATAAAAAGGACTATGAGATCCACGAGATCGTACAACAGGTGTACGATGCTTTGAAGGAAAAAGGCTATAACCCGGTCAATCAGCTGGTGGGCTACATTTTGTCCGAAGACCCTACCTACATTACGACCTATAAGAATGCCCGTGCCATGATCCGCAAGGTGGATCGTGACGACCTGCTGCAGGCTATGCTGCGCAGCTACCTTAACGTGTAATACGGTCCTTTTCGGCTCCGCTGTCTGTACAAGACGGCGGACTTTTTGTGTGACCATTTTAATCGTTTTCCACCAGCGGCAGGGTGAAGATCTGGTTCACCACCACCTCGTATTCCCACGGCTCCCGCAGCTTTTTCAGCTGCTTTTCCAGCTTTTCCGCGCCGGCAAAGCAGTGGATGAGATAGAACCAGTGGCCTTTCATCCGGCTGATGGCGCAGCCTGCGCTGCCGAACAGTTCGGTGTAGCCGTGGTACAGGTCGGTCAGGTAGCCCCGCAGCTCCTCCTTTGTGGCGGGTGCACCGCCCCGCGCTTTGCGGAAGAGCGCCGGGTCTGCGATGAGCCCGCGCCCTACCATGATGCCGGACAGGGCGGGAAACTCCTCTTCCAGCGCGTGGAGCTGGGCGGCGGTGGTCACATCGCCGTTGTAGCACACCGGCATGGTGCACCGGGGCAGCGCAGCGGCAAAGGCGGCGCGGTCGGCCTGCCCGCGGTACTGCTGCCGCATCACCCGGGGATGGATGGTCAGCTCCGAGATGGGGTAGCGGTTATAAATTTCCAGAATGGCGGCAAACTCTTCCGGCTTTTCCACACCCAGTCGGGTCTTGACCGAGACAGGCCCCTCGGTGCGGGAGAATACCCCCTCCAGAAAGGCATCCACCTTGGCAAGGTCCCGCAGCATCCCGGAGCCCTTGCCCTTGGCAGTCACCGTCCCGGCGGGGCAGCCCAGATTCAGGTTCACCTCGGTATAGCCCAGCGCCCGCAGCTGACCGATCATCCATGCAGCCAGTTCGCCGTCCTTCGCCAGCAATTGCGGGATGACCGGCGCACCCGGGTTTGCCTCCGGGGCAAGCTCTGCCATCTTCTTTTTAATGAGCACCCGGTTCTCCGGCGGGGAGATAAACGGCGCATAATAGCGGTCGGCAGCGCCTTGTGCGCCGAACCATTTCTGATGGGTCTGCCGCCAGACCCGGTCTGTGAACCCCTCCATGGGGGCAGCATAATAAAGCATGGGCGTTTCTCCAAACGTTTTTGTTACCGGTATTGTAGCATAAAATTGCGTGAGGGAAAAGGGGAGGGGACGGGGGATGTTCTCTTTTGACACCAAAAGAGAACCAGAAAAGTGCCAGCGATTTCGACGCGCTGGAGCCACGAAAAAGGGGCTGCTCGCCCTTTTAACCCCAAAGATGAGGGCTACACCAGAAAAAACTGAAGATTCACGCCTGTTCGGCGTGAAGATCTTTTAACCGTTTTTTCCGGCTCCGCCGATTTGAAGCCCCTCAGTCGCTGCGCGACAGCTCCCCCAAGGGGGAGCGGGCACGCCGGCAGCGCCGCGCCTTCGCAGAAAGCGGCGCAGCAAATGCCGCTCCCGGCCACGACCCCTCCCGTGAAAAAGTAGTTTCGAAACGCCCGCAGGCGTTTCGAAACTACAAATAAAAATAATTATTCCGCTGACTATGCGCAGAGCAAAGCGGAGCGCATTCAAATCGTCCAGCTTCCAAACAAAAACTCCCGCGCTGCGGGGTGCAGAGCGGGAGAGGAGAGTTTTTGGGGGATTATTCCGCAAACAGCGGGGTGGACAGGTAGCGGTCGCCGGTATCGGGCAGCAGAACAACGATGTTCTTGCCGGCGTTCTCCGGGCGCTTTGCCAGCTGGATGGCAGCCCAGACGGCAGCACCGGAGGAGATGCCCACCAGCACACCTTCCTTGTGACCGATCAGCCGACCGGTGGCAAAGGCGTCGTCATTTTCGACGGGAATGATCTCGTCGTAAACCTTGGTGTCCAGCACGTCGGGGACGAAGCCTGCGCCGATGCCCTGGATCTTGTGCGCACCGGCGGTGCCCTTGCTCAAGACCGGGGAGGCAGCGGGCTCGACGGCCACGACCTTGACGTCGGGGTTCTTGCTCTTCAGGTACTTGCCCACGCCGGTCACGGTGCCGCCGGTGCCAACGCCTGCCACAAAGATGTCCACCTTACCATCGGTATCGTCCCAGATCTCGGGACCGGTGGTCTCGATGTGTGCCTGCGGGTTGGCGGGGTTCACGAACTGGCCGGGGATAAAGGAATTGGGGATCTCCTTTGCCAGCTCATCGGCCTTGGCAATGGCACCCTTCATGCCCTTGGCACCCTCGCTCAGCACCAGCTCTGCACCGTAGGCCTTCATCAGCTGACGGCGCTCCACGCTCATGGTTTCGGGCATCACGATGATGATGCGGTAGCCCTTGGCAGCTGCCACGGCAGCCAGGCCGATGCCGGTGTTGCCGGAGGTGGGCTCGATGATGACGGAGCCTTCCTTCAGCAGACCCTTGGCCTCGGCGTCGTCGATCATCTTCTTGGCAATGCGGTCCTTCACGGAACCGGCCGGGTTGAAGTACTCCAGCTTGGCCAGAATGTGGGCGGGCAGCTGCTCTTCCTTTTCAATATGGCTGAGCTCCAGCAGCGGGGTGTGACCGATCAACTGATCTGCGGCGGTATAGATCTTGCTCATAATACTTGTCCCTCTTTCTGATATCGTTACGGGGTGCATGGCCCTGTCTTGCGCCGGTGTGCCCGGCTGTGATTCCTCTAAACCTTTTAACCAACATTGTTTGTGGGTTTGATGGCATTATAGCCCTGTTTTCCATGCTTGTCAAGGGGTTTTTTGAAAAAAGTGGGATTGAAAAGTGACTTACCCTGTTGTATAATGGGTTATAATAAAATTTAACCGGAAGGAAGTACGGATCATGATCGTTTCGACCAAAGGACGCTATGCGCTGCGGGTGATGATCGACCTCGCGGAGCATCAGTCTGAAAAATATGTTCCCTTAAAGGAAGTTGCCGCCCGGCAGGAGATCTCGGAAAAGTATCTGGAGAACATCCTCAAGGTACTGGTGCAAAACGGCTGGCGCCTTTTGGACTGGGTGTGCTCATCAACCGGGTGACCGGAAAGGCCATCTTTAACCCGCTGCTGCTGGGCAGTATTTTTGTCATCGTTTTTCTGTCGGTGTGCAATATCCCCTACGGGGACTACAAGACCAGCGCCGCGCCGGTAAGCTACCTGCTGCTGCCCGCTACGGTGGCGCTGGCCATCCCGCTGTATGAAAAGCTGGATCTGCTCAAAAAGAACGCGCCCGCCATCATCGCGGGCATCTCGGTGGGCACACTGGTCAGTCTGGGCAGCGCCTTTGCGCTGGCGCTGGCAATGGACCTGACCCAGGAGCAGTACGCTACTCTGCTGCCGAAGTCGGTGACCACCGCCATCAGCATGGACGTGGCAGCTGAGCTGGGCGGCATTGCCGCCCTGACCGGTGCCATCGTCATCGTCACCGGCATCGTGGGTGCACTGCTGGCCGAGACCGTGCGGCGGATATATTCGTGGGTGCCGCCAAGGCTCTTGTACGCCGGGCGGATGATCTTGTTTGCGCTGAGCAGCTCTTCAATGCGGTGGGCGCTCCAGCCCATCACGCGGGCCACGGCGAACAGCGGCGTGTACAGCTCCATGGGGATGCCCAGCATATCGTAGACAAAGCCGCTGTAGAAGTCCACGTTGGGGCTGACGCCCTTGAAGATTTTGCGCTCTTCCGCGATCAGCTGCGGGGCCATGTGCTCGATCTTGTTGTAAAGGGCAAGGTCCTTGTCGCGGCCCTTCTCGTGGGCCAGCTGTTCCACATAGCCCTTGAATACCACCTCACGGGGGTCACTGAGGGAGTAAACCGCATGGCCCATGCCGTAAATCAGGCCTTTGCGGTCAAATGCTTCGCCGTGCAGCAGCTTTTTCAGGTAGGCTTCCAGCTCTTCATCGTCCTCGGTGTCGTGTAGGTTTTCGCGGATGTTCTGCATCATCTGCATCACCATCAGGTTGGCACCGCCGTGGCGCGGGCCTTTGAGGGAGCACAGGGCAGCCGCCATGGCCGAGTAGGTATCGGTGCCAGACGAAGTGACCACGCGGGTGGTAAAGGTGGAGTTGTTGCCGCCGCCGTGCTCGGCGTGCAGCAGCAATGCCACATCCAGTACGCGGGCTTCCAGCTCGGTGTACTTCATATCCGGGCGCAGCATCCGCAAAAAAAGTTCTCTGCGGTGGAAAGTTCCGGGTCCGGCCGGTGGATGTACATGCTGCCGTCTTTTTCGTAGTGGTTATAGGCATGGTAGCTGTACACGGCCAGCATGGGGAAGATGCCGGCCAGCTGGATGCTCTGGCGCAGCACATTGAAATTTCCAGATCACCGGCCTTGGGGTCGTAGGATGCCAGTGTGAGCACGCTGCGGGCCATGGAGTTCATGATATCGTGGCTGGGGGCCTTCATGATCACATCACGGGTAAAGTTGGTGGGCATGGTGCGGCACTCGCCCAGCACGCGGCAGAACTCTTCCAACTTTTCCTGCGTGGGCAGCTCACCGAAACAGTAGCAGATAGCCCGCTTCCTCAAAGGCAAAGCGGCTGCCGGACGACCCGCGGATCAGGTCTTTCACGTCGTAGCCGCGGTAGAGCAGCTGACCGTCGGCAGGCTTTTTCACCCCGTCCACATACTGGAAGGCGCGGATATCGGAGATATTGGTCAGGCCCGCCAGCACGCCCTTGCCGTTTTCGTCGCGCAGGCCCGCTTTAACGCCAAACTCCTTTTGTACAGGTCCTTGCTGATGCGGTCATGTTCGGCGCACAGCGGCTGCTGCTGGTCGAAGTATCCCATTACGTTCTGCAGATGATCCATTGATAGTTGCTCCTTTCCTATTGCCGTCAGCTTGCGCTCACTTGGCAGGCCATCAGGAAGTTTTCTCTGCGAACAGCCCGGAACTTCGGTCCCGCCCTACTGCCTGCGGCAGCAGGGCTACCACCCCAGGACATTCGCTGGAAAAACTTCCTGCCGCCCTGCCCGAAAAACCGTATTGATTCGGGACGGCATTCACTTACATTCAGAATACTCTTTCAGATTACAAAAAGATATTTCGGTGTCAAGGTACTGTTTGTAAATAAAAAAGAACAAAATCGGAAAGCTGCCGGATGCGCATTTGCCCTTTAGCGCAGGGATGGTTTTTGAGACGGTAACGCACAAATAAGGCATCTTCCAGCCGGATCTCAGGGGACTTGCAACAAATAAAGCCACGACGAAACCGCATTTGTGAACGGTTCATCGTGGCTTTTTCTTCTATCGGAGTGGCGAGACTCGAACTCGCGGCCTCCTGCTCCCAAAGCAGGCGCGCTACCAACTGCGCAACACCCCGGCATCCGGCGGCACTGCTGCACCGCCGGAATATAGTATATCGTTTTTGGAGCGGTTCGTCAATACGGCGTCCCTGTCAATAGCGGCCGATGGCACCGTCCACCACAAAGCCCATGCCGGATGCAGTAAAGCCAGGCGGCGGCCAGCACGATGAGGATATCGCTGACCATCAGGGCCTTGCCGATCTCCATAGAGGTATATTTTGGCCAGGATCAGGGCCACAATGTCGGTACCGCCGGTGGATGCACCGATGTCGAATACGATCGCCGCGCCCAGAGCCGGCAGGAACACGGCGAACACCAGATCCAGCATGGCATCGCCGCTCATGGAAACACCCGTTGACGGGATAGAGCCACTCGCACACCGATACGAAAAAGGACAGGGCAAAGGACGAATAGATGGTCCAGCCCATGCACTTTATGCCGAGGAACACGAACCCCAGCACCACCAGCACCAGGTTGATGATCCACATAAAGCCGCCCACATTGATCTTGGGGAACAGGTCGGCCAGCAGGATGGACAGGCCGGATGTGCCGCCAAAGGCGAAATGGTTGGGGTTCTTGAAATAGACGATGCCCACGGCGGTGAGGATCAGGCCAAGGTTGAGCTCGCCAAAGAAATTTAAATTCTTCAGCAGATTCTGCTTGCTGAATGCTTCTTTTAAACTGTTCATGGGGTTCCTCCTATTTTAAATGATGCAAAATTGACCGTGCACCACGCAGAAATATACTCTCCTTCACCGATACTGTCAAGGGATGCGGCCAAAGTTGCCAAAAAAAATGCCGGCAGAAAGCGCCTTTTGATGCTTTCTCTTGAAGAAATCACGGAAATGGTGTATTATATACCATATATGAGAAGAGGGCACACTGCTGCCCTGACAGGGGGAAACTTCATGGCAGATAAAAACTTTCTGACGGATATCATTGATGCCGACCTTGCCGAGGGCAAGATCCGCGAGATCCATACCCGCTTCCCGCCCGAGCCCAACGGCTATCTGCACATCGGCAGTGCCAAGGCCATCTACATCAACTGGTCCATTGCAAACCAGTACGGCGGCAAGTTCAACCTGCGTCTGGACGACACCAACCCCGCCCGCGAGGGTGAGGAGTACGTCAACAGCATCATCGAGGATCTGCACTGGCTGGGTGCCGACCCCAACGGCGGCATCTTCTACGGCAGCGACTACTTTGATCAATGCTACGAGTACGCCGAGAAGCTCATCAAAGAGGGCAAGGCCTATGTGGACGACCTGAGCCGGGATGAAATGCGTGAGTACCGCGGTGCCGATGCCGGCAAGCCGTCCCGTCCGTCTCCGTACCGGGACCGCACCCCCGAGGAAAACCTGGACCTGTTCCGCCGGATGCGGGCGGGCGAGTTCGCGGACGGCACCAAGACCCTGCGCGCCAAAATCGACCTGGCCAGCCCCAACATGAACATGCGTGACCCGGCCATCTACCGCATCAAGTACGCCGAGCATCACCGCCAGGGCAGCAAGTGGTGCATCTACCCGATGTACGATTTCGCCCACCCCATTCAGGATGCCATTGAGGGCATCACCCACAGCATGTGCAGTCTGGAGTTCGAGAACCACCGCCCGCTGTACAACTGGGTCATCGAGAACATTTTCGGCACTGCCTTCCCCAAGCAGCGTGAGTTTGCACGCCTGAACATGACCAACACCGTCATGAGCAAGCGCTACCTGCGTGAGCTGGTGGAAATGGGCATCGTGGACGGCTGGGACGACCCCCGCATGCCCACCCTGTGCGGCCTGCGCCGCCGCGGATACACCCCCACCTCTATCTTCACCTTTGTGCGCGAGGCCGGCATTTCTAAATCCGACAACCTCATCGACATGCGCCAGCTGGAAGCCTGCATCCGCAGCGAGCTGGACCTGACCGCACAGCGCCGCATTGCCGTGCTGGACCCCGTAAAGCTGATCGTGGACAACTACCCGGAGGACAAGACCGAGTACTTTGACGTGGCCAACAATCCCAACCGCGAGGCCAACGACACCACCACCCGCAAGGTGGCCTTTACCCGCGAGCTGTGGATCGAGAACGAGGACTTTGCCGAGGTGCCGCCGCCCAAGTTCAAGCGCCTGACCCTCGGCGGGGAGGTCCGCCTGAAGGGTGCCTACGTCGTCAAGTGCACCGGCGTGGACAAGAACCCGACGGCAGCATCGCTGCCATCCACTGCACCGCCGACCTGGAGACCGGCAACGGCAACCCCGCCGACGGCCGCAAGGTCAAGGGCACGATCCATTAGGTCAGCGCTGCCCACTGCATCGACGCTGAGGTGCGCCTGTACGACAAGCTGTTCACCGAGGCCAACATGAACGCCATCCCCGAGGGCAGCGACTACAAGGACTACCTGAACCCGGAGAGCGTTGTGGCCTGCACCGGCTGCAAGCTGGAAGAGAGCCTGAAGGACGCCAAGCCCGGCGACAAGTTCCAGTTCGTGCGCACCGGCTTCTTCACCCCGGACAGCAAGAACCCCGGCGTGTACAACCGTGTGGTCACCCTGCGCGACAGCTTCAAACCTGCAAAGTGAAAAAATCAACCCGTCAAGTCAAAAGGAGCATCTGATTTTTTATGAAAAAGACAATGACCCGCAACATCGTCATTATGGCCATCGTCACTGTCATCATGGCAGTGGTGCTGAGCCTGTACATCAAGAGCACCGGCACCGTGCCCGCTGCCGACAACGCGGCTTCTCTGGCCGACGGCACCTACACCGCCAGTGAGCAGGGCTGCCTGAGCGAGGTGGCCGTCACCGTCACCGTCACCGGCGGCCGGGTGACCGGTGTGGAGATCGATGCATCCGGCGAGACTCCCGAACTGGGCGGCACCGCTGCTGAAACTCTGGCAGACCAGCTGACCAAGGCCGGTTCCACT
>VOFB01001997.1_pt1 | contig 35953 bp, 46 predicted proteins | sample 5384141 | NCBI WGS metagenome assembly VOFB01 (sample SAMN12384721, study PRJNA508395) | human gut metagenome | isolation source: healthy gut A | host: Homo sapiens | reverse complement strand
TTTTGCACCATGGCTCCATGGTGCCAACGCAGTTTTATCTGTACGCTGAGCTGTTGAATCGCACCAGCAGCAGAGAACTTGCCGCCTACTGCTATCCGCGCCTAAAGCTGTACTACCGCTTCTTCACCGGGCAGGAAGGCGGCTCCACGACCGCCAACCTGCACAGCGGCCTGCTGCGTCCCTGGGATTATTTCTATAATTCTGGTGGATGGGACGATTATCCCCACAGCAGGAGGTCCGTCGCCGCCGTTTGCAGGCCAGCTGCGCGCCCGTGGTCACAACTGCCCATGCGATACGCTGTGCAAAGATCCTGGCTTACACCGCCCGCCTGCTGGGTGAGACAGCCGATGCAGATGCATTTGATGCCGATGCGCTTCGCTTAGGGCGCTCCCTGCAGACTGCATGGGACGAGGAAAGCGGTTACTTCGGGTACCTCCTGCACGATCCTTCCGGTGATGCTGCAGATATTCTGCGCACCGAGCAGGGTCTGAACTACGATATGGGCATGGATGGCGCTTCGCCGCTGTTTGCAGGTGTCTGTACAGAACCGCAGAAGGAACTTCTGTGGCAGAAGCTGCAAAGCCCGGAACACCTGTGGTGTGCCTGCGGCCTTTCCACCGTAGATCGAGAGCGCCGTACTATCGGCGTGACGGCTACTGGAACGGTGCTGTATGGATGCCTTATCAGTGGATGTTCTTCAAATCTGCACTGGATGCGGGCCTTGCCGATTTTGCTTACCGCATTGCCGACACCGCTCTTACCCTGTGGCAGAACGAGTGCGCCGAAAGCTACTGTTGTTTTGAACACTTTATGATCGAAAGCCGCCGTGGTGCCGGCTGGCATCAGTTCAGCGGGCTTTCTTCTCCCATTGTACAGTGGTTTTCCGCTTACTACCGCCCCGGCACCCTCACGACCGGTTTTGATGCCTTTGTCCGGCATACGGATTGGGCACCGGACAACAGCGCCTTAAATGCCACACTGGATTTTACTGCAGCGGGCCGCAAAGACTGTTCTGGCTGTTCTGCAGCCGGGTTCCAAACTGTTACAGCCTCTGTTCCCTGCACCGTGACTACACGCCATGATGGGCTGCTTGAGCTGACCTTTGCATTGGATGCTCCCTGCACTGTTACCATAAGCATCCATCCCTGAATCCACCTGTAAAAAGAAACGAACGATGTCTGTCCGAATCGGATGACATCGTTCGTTTTTTCTGCGCTGAAATCAGTTGTCTCCTTTGCGAACAGCAGAAGGCGAGAGCTGATACTTCCGCCGGAATGCCTTATAGAATGTATTCGCTGTGGAGAAACCGCACTGTTCTGCAATATCCGTAATATTCAGATCTGTCGTTCTCAGCAGCTGCATCGCATGATCCAGACGCAATTCTTCCACATACTCTGTATAGCTCTTTCCGGTTTGCTCCTTCAGGAATTGCGAAAGATACTTTTAGAGATCTTGAACTGCTCCGCCGTCATCGCCGCATTGATCTCCGGATTCTGGAAATTCTGTGCCAGCCAGTCCAGAATATTCTTTTTGAAGCGCATCATTGTGGCTATGCTTCAAGAATTGCACATGGTTGCAGATCTCCACACAGCAGTCCTGCAACCGGCTCAGCATCTGGCGGGCAGTCAGTTTAGAGTCATAACTGCACAGATAGGCGATATCCGGACAGCATACCCTTTCCGCCGTGTTCAGCAGAATGCCGCCTGCTGTGTAAAAATCCTGCTTGAAGTTTTCCGGGTCCAGATTATCCACCGAGAACAGTTCATTCAGAAGCGAAACCGCTTCTTCCGTGCATCCGGAAAGCAGATATTCCCGAAGCCGCGCTGCATTGGTTGCATTGACCGTGGTACCGCGCTGCGCACTGCTGTTCCCCAAATAGCGCATCTTCTGTGTCGGATCCGCATAGGCCGCCACATTGCGGGCCTTCCAGTAAATATCTGACAGCTGCTCCATTTTCTCAAAGGATCGCTCAATATCAGGGGAGTTGTCAGATGCGGCGCATCATACAGCTGCTCTGTGCGGAAACACATTTCCCGCAGTTCCTCTGCTCCATCCGTTTCCTGCGTCAGGATCACCAGGATCAGGTCATCTGCCGTTGCCTGTACATAAAATCTCTGCCCGTAAATTTGACGTATCTGCTCTGACACCACCACAGTACGCAGCTCCTCTTTCAGTGAGCACTCGGCGTTTTCCTGAAGAGATGGGATCAGCAGCAGGAAGTTATAGGCTTTCAGCTGCGCCGCATCCGTCAGCTGCTGAAGGGTTTCCTGACTCACAGACCCTGTGCGCAGCAAAATTTCCATTTTGCCGTGTTCCAGCTCGCTGCGTGAATGCTCCAGTTCCCGCGCCAGTTCATGCTGGCTGTTCACATTACGGAGAAAGATTTCATTCAGCACTTTCCGTGATGTCGATCCGATTCGTCCAGCGTGTCCAGCATCGGACGCAGGCTGTTCATATCCTCCAGTGTCATGCAGACGCTGATCAATACACAGCCCAGAACGCCCACGATCAGATACAGACAGATTGCACGCTGTACTGCCAACAGACCCGCTTCAGAGCGATGGCGGCATTCCAATGACCGCCGTTGCATTCAGAGATGCCACATATCGCGTTGCCATCAGATAGCGCTTTCCCCTGATAGGTCTCCCAACCCGTATCATCACTGTCAGGGAAAGTGTCGTTCCGTCATAGTTGTTTCCCGCCAGGATCGTTCCATCATCGGAGATCAGGCAAAAAAGGCCTTCCTCGCGCCATTGCTCGCTGCGAAAGAAACATCGAAACGACATCTTTTTTCCTTGATCAGCACCGTCATTGCGCCGCAAAGGCGGCCCGCCGTGTTCACATAGGGCTGATATACTGTGACATACGAATTGCCATAGCTGGAATGCATCAGTTTGACAACATGGGCGGGCTTTATCGTCATTATGTCGATCTGATTCTGTGCATCCCATTCCTCCTGAGACACATCCTCATACTCAAGTGCTCCCGGGTAAAAATTGCTATGGCTTTCATACGCACTCCGGTCATCCAATATGATGCCATTCCGCTCAAATATAATATAGCTGTATGTGATCACAGAGGAATCGTAGGTCTTATCCTGTAACGATTTGCTGGCTCTCGTCAGTGTCTGATAATCTCCCAGAATACTGTTATCATAACTGCTGGCAAGCAGAGTATACCCGTTTCGCTGAACAATTTGTTCGTTGTACTGCGGATGTTGCTCAGGCATCGCTCCAACTGGGTGGTGCCGATCGCCAGCATTTCCATCGTGCTGGAGGACTGCGCTTGGATCGTCTGGCGGATCATCAGGCTATACAGAGGAACCAGGACCAGGAAGAACCCAACCGGAATACAAAGATACCTTAAAAAGCCTTCGAATCCAGTTTCTAACAAACAGTCTCTTACGCATCTGCAAAAGCTCACTCCAAGCAATGATGATTTCTATGGAACTGTTGGCTGCACCTGTAAGGCTTTTTATGGAGCTGGTGTATATTGCACAGCTCCTCCCTCCGCAATTTCGCAGCATCTTTCTAATTATTTTACCACAGAAGGATTTTTTCCTCAACATTTTTATTGATTTGTAACAAAAATCCACTTTATCACCATGATTTTCAATGCTTGAAAATCTCTGTCTGATGGTCAATCACTTTGCTCCGCAAACCGTGTTGTCGTTCAAAGCCACCACCCGGGGCCTGATTGTCTGAGGGAACTCGATTCCCTGGCCCTCTGATTAAAAAGAGCTTACTTTGATGGATTTTTGTGCCCAAAAGCGTTTCAAAACACACGATTTCACGGTATTTTTGTACAATTGTGCCCTGTATCAGCTCCTCATGCATTTTCGAGTTGTCACATTTTTGTCGCACTTTTTGCGGAACTATAACTGGTACCTCTTTCATCGGCTATGATAAACAAAGTATCTGTTCCCATAATTTCGGAAGAATGAGATCACATGGTTTGGCTGCCACAGAAAGAGTGGTCTCGGGCGGCTTCCTACCCTATTTCCGGGTGCTGCGCCCATCAAAATTTCGCCGGAGTGAGTTTGGCGGTAGGTGTGGGGAGGGGCGGGAATTATTGCTTGATATAAAACTTTTTTACTTCTTCACCCTAGATCATGGCTAGCGTACATCAAATCAGCCCCTATTAATATTTTCTCCACACCATTTTATTGACCACGCCAGTATAGCTCTGGATGATTTTCACGACTTTATCAGACACGTTCTCATCCACATAGTCCGGCACAGGAATGCCCAAATCACGATTCCTGTTCATCTCGACCGCCACATCCACAGCCTGCAGCAGATGGTCACCGTCAATACCGGCAAGGATGAAATCCCCCTTATCCAGTGCTTCCGGGCGCTCAGTACTGGTACGAATACTACACCGCCGGGAACGGTGCCCCACGCTGGTGAAGAAGCTACTCTCCTCCGGCAACGTTCCACTATCGGATACCACACAGAAGGCGTTCATCTGCAGGCAGTTGTAGTCATGGAAGCCCAAAGGCTCATGCTGGATCACACGCTTGTCCAGCTGGAAACCACTCTGTTCCAGACGCTTTCGGCTGCGGGGATGACAGGAGTACAAAATCGGCATATCGTACTTTTCGGCCATTTTATTGATTGCCGTGAACAGAGAGTTAAAGTTTTTCTCGGTGTCGATATTTTCTTCCCGATGGGCAGAAAGCAGAATATATTTACCCTTTCCAGTCCCAGACGAGCATGAATGTCAGATGCTTCGATTTTGTCCAGATTCTGGTGCAGAACCTCGGCCATCGGGGGAACCCGTCACATAGGTGCGCTCTTTGGGCAGACCCGTATCGGCCAAATAACGGCGGGCGTGCTCGGAATAGGCCATGTTCACATCGGAGATGATGTCCACGATGCGGCGGTTTGTCTCCTCAGGTAGGCACTCATCCTTGCAGCGATTACCGGCTTCCATGTGGAAGATGGGAATATGCAGCCGCTTTGCACCGATGACACTCAGACAGCTGTTGGTATCGCCCAGCACCAACACAGCGTCCGGCTGGATAGCAACCATCAGCTTATAGCTTTCGGAGATGATATTGCCCATCGTCTCGCCGAGATCTGCGCCCACAGCGTTCATGTACACTTCCGGATCTGCCAACTGCAAATCATGGAAGAACACACCATTCAGGTTATAGTCGTAGTTCTGACCAGTATGGGCCAGAATTACATCAAAGTATTTTCGAGTCTTGTTGATGACCGCTGCCAAGCGAATGATCTCCGGGCGGGTGCCAACAATGATCAGCAGCTTCAACTTGCCGTTATTCTTAAAAGATACACTACTATAATCAGCCATTGTTTTTCTCCTCTCACACCGGCTCAAAGAAGGTGTCCGGGTGCTTCGGGTCAAAGATCTCGTTGCAGGTCATGACCGTGACCAGATTTTCCGTCTCGGACAAGTTAATGATATTATGCGTCCAACCGGGAATCATGTGGATTGCCTCGATCTTTATCACCGGAAACCTCAAACTCTACCGTTTCCCCGGTATTGATGTTCCGTTCCTGAATCAAGCCATGACCAGCGACCACAATGAAAAGCTCCCACTTGGAGTTGTGCCAGTGCTGCCCTTTCGTGATACCGGGGCGGCTTATGTTGATGCTCACCTGTCCGCAGTCAGCGGTATGGACCAACTCGGTGAAGGAGCCACGGTTGTCCACGTTCATCTTCAAAGCATACTTGAATTTGTCGGTGGGCAAATAGGTCAGATACAGGGAGTACAGCTTCTTGGCGAAGGAGCCGTCTGGCATCTTCGGCATCATCAGGGTCGTAGGTTGTGCCTTGAACTCCTGCAGTAGGTCTACGATCTCGCCCAGCGTGACCTTATGAGTAACAGGCACACAGCAATAGCGACCATCCTCTTTCAGGACAGTCTCCACGCCGTCAAATTCACAGTGCTGCTCCTTGCCTTCCAGCAAATCAAACATACCTTCTACGAGGTCGTCAATGTAGAGCAATTCCAACTCCGTGCTGCGGTCGTTAACGGTGAAGGGTTCGTCATTGGCCACCGCCCAGCAGAAGGTACTGACGGCACTGTTGTACTTGGGGCGGCTGTGTCCCATTAGATTCGGAAAACGATAGACCGCCACTTTTGCACCAGTTTCTTGGGCATAATCGAAGAACAGCTCTTCACCCGCCTTCTTCTTTGCGGCCATACTCGCTGTTGCCAAAGCGTCCGGCCAAAGTTGCCTGAATGGACGAAGACAGCATGATGGTGGCCTTATTGTTGTGTTTTTTCAGACAGTTCAGCAGGTCGGATGCAAAGCCAAAGTTGCCCTTCATGAAATCTTCCGGGTTTTCCGGACGATTCACGCCTGCCAGATTGAACACGAAGTCTGCCTTCTGGCAGTATTCGTCCAGTTCTGCCGGGGTCGAATTCAGGTCGTATTCATAGATTTCATCAATATGCAGTTCTTTGCGGGTCTTGTTTTTTCGTCTCGGATATTTTTCAGGTTGTTCACAAGGGCGGTTCCCACCATGCCCTTGGCACCTGTCACCAGAATGTTCATTTTCTCACCTCCGGGCGTACCGCTGTGCAATCCGGAACATCTGCTCCATCTGGCACGACTGCAGAATTGCAAACCGTCACATTGCTACCGATACGAGCATACTTGCCAACTTTTGCACCAGTGCGAACGACGCTATTTGCATAAATGAGCGCATAATCTTCCACGATTGCATCACAATGGATTTCTGTACCCGCATTCAGCAACACGCCATTGCCCACGACTGCACCATTCTGAACACAGGCATTCTGCAAAATGACACACCCATTACCAAGTTTGGCGTAGGGGGGCTAACGTAGGCACTGGGTGCAATGATATTCGGGAAAGTATAGCCCATTGCCGCAGCTTTCTCATATACCTGCACCCGGAAGTTGTTATTACCAATGCCAACCACGAGCAAACCATAACTCTTGCGCAACTCAGGCAAATTTGCAATCTCACCAACAACAGGAGTACCACAAACCCCAGTCCCAACAGGTTGTCCATCGTCCACAAAAGCGCAGTCATACTGGAGCATTGCCTGCTCGGCCACCATGCGTCCAAAACCACCAGCACCGACGATCAACAGTTTCTTTTTTCATGTGAAATTATTTCTTCATAATAGTGTTTCTAAGCATCTTTTTATCTTATCGAGAAATGGAATTCTATTAAGTCGAAAAGTTTTCCAAACTTTTTCATCGACTGGAATCTTTCCGATTTTTATGTATTTATCATATATTTTCAGCATTCCTTGTTCTTTTTCTGCCGGAAGATGTAGAATTGTGATTCGATTATATTCATAACAAGTTGAAATCAGCCTGAATCCTGCACCAGTCCAAAAACGATAAATATACGCTCCTGCATTCTTAATGCTTTCCCTCATCTCATTCGTCGCAAGAGATAAAATAAACTCATCACCTTTCGTTGTTATAAAATTTTTCTGGAGCATTTCATAATAGACCTGCTCGCATGTGTCAACAAAAGCTTTTGCATTCTCTGCAGATGCTGCAAAAAATTCTCCGCCATAATGTGTAATCAGTTTCCTTTGAACTCTCAATCTCATCACACAGCAGAACATAATCCCGTGTGTTCAGGCCATGATTGATATCATATAGCATGATATTCTGCCTGCATTCTGTCCAAATAGCATCAAAACTTCCCTGAATGTAGACATCGGTGTCCATGTAGCAAATTGACTCATACTTCATACAAGAGAGCTTTTTAGGACGCAAAGCTTATAAAATGCAAGCGCCCATGTATAACTACCTTGAAATCTAAACTGGTCAAATGGGATTTCCATCACTTTAATCTCCCATTTATCAAAAATAGACAGAAATTCTTCAGGAATATTCCATCTGCCAAAGTTTGTAACTAGCGCAACATCCGAATCCGGATTGTAATATTTAGCTGAAATCAATGCCACACAAGCATTCTTTAAATATATTTCGATTTTGCCTTTTCCCTTTATAGAGACATTGACCCTGAATTCATATTTTCTTCATAGGCAAACGGAATGCAAATCAAATTCATGCCAGTTGTTCCTCTTTACAGACTAATTTTTACTTATCTTCTTTCAATGCATTCTGCACATACTCAGTGGTCATAATTTTCTTAACGGTACCTTCCACATCCAGCCGGGTGGTGTTGTCGCTGGTGTAAGACTCATCCGCCATGGTGTGAACCTGGCCTTTGACCACGTATTTATCATAGTTCAGGTCGCGGTTGTCTGCCGCCACGCGGTAGTAGTGGCCCATGTCCTCACTGCGCAGACGCTCCTCGCGGGTCATCAGGGTCTCGAACAGCTTCTCACCATGACGGGTGCCAATGATGTTCGTGCCAGTGTCACCAAACAGCTGCTGAACAGCCTTTGCCAGATCACCAATAGTGGAAGCATCAGACTTTTGGATGAACAGGTCACCGGGATTTCCGTGCTGGAAGGCGAACATGACCAGATCTACAGCCTCGTCCAGATTCATCAGGAAACGGGTCATATTCGGATCCGTAATGGTGATGGGATTGCCCGACTTGATCTGGTCGATAAACAGTGGGATGACACTGCCGCGAGAGCACATAACGTTACCATAACGAGTGCAAAGAGATGGTCGTACCGCCACGCTCAGCCGCCACACGGGCATTTGCAAAGATAACATGTTCCATCATAGCTTTAGAAATACCCATAGCATTGATTGGGTAAGCCGCCTTATCTGTAGACAGGCAGACAACACGCTTGACACCTGCATCGATAGCAGCGATGAAGAACATTGTCGGTGCCGATGATATTGGTCTGAACAGCTTGCATAGGAAAAAATTCGCAGGAAGGCACCTGCTTCAGAGCTGCAGCAGCATGGAAGATATAATCAACACCAGGCATAGCGTCCTTGATGGACTGGGGTTGCGGACATCACCGATGTAGAACTTGACCTTCTTGGCGCTTCCGGGTGTTTTGCCTGAAGCTCATGGCGCATATCGTCCCTGCTTCTTCTCATCGCGGGAGAAGATGCGGATTTCCTTGAGATCAGAATCCAGAAATGCTTCAGCACGGTGGAGCCGAAAAGAACCGGTACCACCAGTGATCATAAGGGTTGCGTTATTAAATGCAGACATTTTTATTTCCTCCTATGTGCAGTCAAAACACATCTTTCAAGCAAATTGCATCAAGCATAAGTTTCACATTTGGTCGCATTTTGCGAATAAACAGTGGAAAAATCATGATTGTTGAAATTTGTGTTACTACTGATGCGAACGCAAAGACCAGAAGCTCCAAACAATGGAATCAGAAAATAGTTCATTACAACATTTGTTATTGCCGACCCGATATATAGATATTTCAGATATTTTTGACAGTCATAACTTATAACCCAAACATTTCTCGCATCTCCCAAATAAGAAAATGCAATGTACCATGTAACAATTCTCATAGGGGTAATTGCTGGCAGATACGCTTCTCCATACAATATCAAAATGATGTATTTTGCAAACATTGTATACAATATTGAAACTCCAGCAGAAGTATAAAACACAATCGCATATAATTGCCTGCACTTTCGTTCAAAAAGCTTTATATCCGATTCAAATGCCTCCAATATCACCGGATACATTGAGTCATTGATTGCTGCCAGAATAAAACACCATAGACCACATACAGTAACCGCTGTTGAATAAAATCCAACTTCTGTCTCATCCATCATTTGCTTTAGCATCAGTTTGTCGGTACTTCCATAAATCGATACCATCAGTGAAACCAAAATAAAATGATGGCTACTATTCAACAATTCTTTTACTTTTCTCCACGAAAACGAAAGAGATGGTCCTCCATGCCTTCTATAATTGTAATAAAGGCATACTGCAACCACTAGATATTCGATTGAAGACGCTGCTGCAAACCACACCACATTCTTTTGAAACACAAGCAATGAGATTTTATAACCCATCATCACCGTGTATCCAATTGCGGATGCTATCGCAAAGATATTTTGATTCAAGTTTTGCTTGGAACCAGTAGTTCAAGGTATCAAAACCTGTGGAATTGCTCCCAACCCCAGCAACAATACTACTAAATGTGTTGTCCTTTCTCCTCGATCCAGAAAAAGTGTTGCAACCATAATAAGAACAACTGAACAGATACTTGATATCATCCGAACGCCAATAGCTGATCCTGTCGTTTTTCCCTCTTCATTTGGATGATCAATGAAATTTTTAACAATTACCGAATTGATTCCAAGTACACAAAATGTCGAAAAAAAAAGATGTGAACGATGATGCATAATTAATCAAGCCATAATTTGATGGTCCAAGATAGCGTGCAGTAAGCATGCTGACAACAAAGGACAGACTCATCTGGTAAATCCGACCAATAATCATCCAGCTAGCATTTCTCGTCACTTTATTTTTAAAAATATTTTTTATTTTTTCATTAATTTTATCTCTAAGCAATCATTTCACGATGTAATGTGCAAACTTATACACATAGAAAAGATGATGTGACAAAATAAACATCCATTGATTGCACTCCTTACTCGATGGAATATAATCTTCTTTATTATCAAGAATATATTCCAAGAGTTTTTTTTCTACATCTCGGTATTCGTCTCTTGTACGAACAGCCAAAATCCTAAGCACATTCATTCTTGCCTTCAGCAAAGATATTCTTAGCAAGGTCATGCATTTGGGGAAATTGTTCTTCAATTTTCTTGTACTTCAAATCAGACACTTTCAAAATATCAAAATATTTTTCAGAAAAACCGTCCTAGATGAACTTTCCGAATTCGCCCGATAAAAATAAATCACATCGTTTGTCAAAACAAAACATTTTGTTTACAGAGAAGTTGAAATACAAAATAACTATCTTCATTTATTCTTATATCTGAGTAAACCGAGTTTTTCCAATAAATTCTCTCCGAATCAATTTTGCACATGCGGAATACGTAAACAAGTGATCTTTTAGAGAATTTTCAAGAGCTTCTGCACCAGTCCAAATTATTCTGTCTTGAAAAAGTTCCTGATTCTCACAACTTCTTCCAGCAACAACATCCGCATTCGTCTCTTCTGCAATGTTTACCGTCTTTGCCAAGCAGTCTTCAATAAGCTCATCATCCGCATCGAGAAATACAACATAATTTCCAGTTGCTTCATCAATTCCTTGATTTCGAGCCAATGAAACCCCAAATTTTTCTGATGAAAAAACTGTTATCCGTTCATCAGCAAATCCATATTCTTCCGCTATTCGCCCTGATTTATCTGTGCTCCCATCATCAATCAAAATCAATTCCCAGTTTGTATATGTTTGTCTCAGCACAGACTGAATACAACTATCCAAATATTTTTCCGCATTATAAATCGGCACAATAATGCTTAAAGCGAATCATTTACTGAACCAATCATTTTCCATCACCTTCGCTTCGCTGCAGATTCCATTTTCATATGGACTTTTAGTTTTCTTGGCAAATATTATATTTTCGCACAAATCAATCAGTCTTTCTGCCGCCACATCTGCATTCCACAAATCTGCTATTGTATGGTAAGCATTCAATCCAAGCTTCATGCGATACTCGGCATCATCCATCAATCTACAAACCTGTTGTTCAAGCTGCTTTTGGTTTCCGTTTTCATGATCAGACCATTCTCTTCGTCCTTGATCAAAAACGGAACCGATCCAATCGCATGGCTTGCCACAACTGCGCGCACCGCTGTTCATAGATTCATTCAGAACCGCGCCCCAGCCTTCATTGAAATCACTGGTGAAGAGGTAAATATCGGCTTTTTCCATATAGGAACGAACTTCACTCGCCTTCATAGCGCCAGGCATTTCCACGCAGTCTTCCAGGCTCTTATTCTAATCATGTTATGGAGCTGTTCTTCCATTTCACCTGTACCAATAAGGGTCATTTTGAAAGAATAACCTTTTTCCTTGAGAGACTCCGCCAGCAGAATGGAAGCATCCGGGTGTTTCAATCCGATCAATCTTCCTGCCCACAGGATGGAAACGCACGGGCTCTTCAGCCCATCTGATGCGACCGACAGCTTTCCTTTCATCAACTCATCCGGATCATATTTTTTGCCTCCGGAAAATATCCCCATTTGTAACATTTTCCTCGATAACAGCCAAAACGAGCGTAATCTCCTGCTGTGTATGCACTTGCCGCCAGCATATAGACCGGCTTAGATTGGAATCGTCCGTGATGAAGCCACATCCCGCAAATGATATGCGCAAGGTTGTTCCAATGGATACCCTTCTTCAATGGGCGCTCACTGTATTTGAAAGTCAGTTTATTTCTTTTCAGACGTGGGATAATATAGGAATCCGGTGCACTTCCAATGATCACAACGTCGCTTTCAATAGCCAGTTGTTCAGCTTTTTCTGCAGCTCATTGCTTTCATTTGCTTTTATCTCAAACGGGTATGTATCTTTATCCAGACTCCAGCCTAATTTGATGCGTTCCTCTGTCATCGGCTCAGTGGCAACAAATTTGAAATCCTCGCCCAGACGATTCACCATTGCCTTGCAGAATGGAAGCTGATGCGGGCCAAGGAAATTTGATATAAATGTAATTTTCACTGTCTTATCCCTTTCTTCTGCTTTCATTTCCAGAACAGAACATACGGACTGACTCCCAGATATCCCCAGCCTGTATTCTTGTAGAAGTACAGCAGGCAGAACGCCACACATCCAACGTAAAGCATAAGTTTCAATTCTCTCGATCGGGTTGTTTTTTCAATCATTTCAGGAATCAAAAGGCATTCAAAGAAAGAAGTAATACCCCACCCGGCCAATATTCATATGATAAAGGCCCAAGCATTGGATTGCCGCAGACTAGATACATACAATTTATATACAGGTTCCACGGGGCATCACATCGAATAAGAAGGGAGCTTATAAACCAGATCAGAGCATACAATAAGAAACAGGCGTATGCTCCTGTAAACTGGATCATATTATAGCTGCCAAACAGTGTCGCAGCGACTTGTATAATGGCCGGTGCTATGAAAATCTCAACTATAAATGCTCCAAGCATCAAAAATGAACGATATGATTTTTGACTTTGATTTTTGAAAGCGGCCATACGACTATCCCAATCAGCGCAGACTTATGGAACATTGCTGCCAAAAGAATCAATGCTGTAAATTTGAGCCACTGCTCATCCTCCGCTTGGAGTACAGCCAGCAAAAACAGACCTATTGCAATCATCTGCCGGATTCCTGAGAAGGAAAACGTAAACAAGCCGAATGTAAAAAATAGATCAAGATGCTCAAGCACGGATTTTTTTTGCTCTTCCAGCTCAAAGTTAAAAACGGGATCCAACCATCCCCGCGCGCACTAAGCTCATACCCTCGCAGGTACTGTACCATATCTCCACCAACATACTCTGCACGGAGACTCTGCAGTAACACGGTTGACAAAAAGCCAGACAGACAAAAGTCTTCTTTTTATCTTTCAGTCGGACGTGTTTTATCCCGCCATAAAGGGTTCCTGTCCATAAGATCAATCCATAATAAGGAATCATATTTTAATCCGTACTCTGCTCCAAAAAGCTTTTTGTATATTTTCTCATAATTTTCTACCATTACTTTTTGAGAAAATATTTTTCGACCAGCCTCACAACAAATTTTCTTTTCTTCATGATGTTCAGATACATTTTTCACAGTGTCAGTAAGCTGTTCCATATCACCATGTGGAATAAAATGCACGTATTTTTCTGGGAAGCTTCCTTCGCCTTCATCTCCATGAAAATAGAAACTGACAATTTCTGTGCCACAGCAAAGTGACTCCAGACAAGTGGTCGGAAGGCATTCACGATAGCTTGTCAATACCATCACATCAGCTGCAGAATAGAACGCCGCAAGCTCCTCCTGTCCATTTGCACGACCATAATAGATACCGCAAAATTCTTTCGGGGGCGGGTTATTCAATCCGTCCACAACAACAACCACGTACTTTTCGGAATCCAACCGTTGGGACAGTTCCGTGATAAACTTTCCGCCCTTTACAGGGTTGGTATAGCTTGCCGTCACATGAAGGATCATCTTGCGGTCGCCAACATTTAGTTTCTCTCGAAGAACCAGCGCTTCTTTTCTCGATAATGAAATACATCTGTGTCAATTCCATTTAATACGGTGCAGATTGGATACTGCCTCAGTACCGGCGACTGTGCCGCTCGCTCTCCCCCACCCAATTCGAAACCGGACAAAGGATCGGTCATCAAACCCTTCAAATGCTTCTTTCATCTTCTTCCAGTTCCACGCAGCTGCTCCTTTTCTGGTGGAATTGATTGCTTCTTTTGATTTGGGCAATTATGACAACCAGTCTTCCATTCATTGCATTCAAATGCGTACCCGCAATTTCCGGTATACATAAACTCAGCATGAAGCGTTAAAACGGTTGGAATGTGATTCTTTTTTCAGATAATTTAAAAGTCGGTAGATATCCACAAAGTAACCATTGATGCACTGCAGATGCACCACATCCGGTTTTTCCCGCTCCAATCGGTGCAACAGTGTCAGTGTTCCAAATGGTGTACACAGCATACGGCTGACCTGTCAGCCGGGACAGAACATTCCATGCCTTCGCCTCAAACTCTGTACAGGTTTTATGAACCCCTGCTTCCTGTACTTTCTGACGACGTCCATATAAAACAACACACTGTCAAATCCATTTTTCTGCAGGTTTTATGGATATCTCTCGTGATTTTCCAGTGCTTCCATAGTCGTATACACAATTAATTTGTAGAACTTTCATTTTGTGACTTATCCACCACTTCTTGCGACCATTTGCGAACCTTTCGAGGGTTTACATCTGCGTTATGATTTTTCAACGCCAATGCTCTGGCATTTCTTACAATCTGCTCCCGTAATTCCTTATTTGTCCAGAATCTCCTCGAGACCTTTTTCCAGATCTTCCGGCCTTGAAATCACATATGCGGCATTATTTTCTTTCAGATAATCGATTGATGCGATTCCCTCTGGACCATAAGCAAGTAAACATGGACCGTACATTAAAGACTCTGCAATCTTAGTTGATACTGAAAATCGTACCAACTCTTTCATTGCAGGATCAAACGACTCCGTATGGATAACCATCACGCTTTCACTCATAACTTCTGGTACTTGTTCTGCTGGAATCGCCCCTCGGAAGTTAATTCCCGGTGCATTCTTTAACGGGCTAATGTATTCTGCTTCCTTAGAGCCTGAATACACATCTATAACTTTCGTCAGGGTATCATCATTGATTTCAGAAATTGCTCGTCCCAATTCAAGTAGAGTCTTATATCTTCCACAACTTAGATTACCAATATAGGATACTCTGCTAGCATCCGATTTTAATACCATACTTTTGTTATCTGCAGAGGTATGCAGAGTAACGCACTGCTTGTGAAAAAGATTGGTATATGCCTTATTCATCTCATCACATATTGTAAAAATTGCAGCTGCATTTTGTATGGTTTTATTAACCACGTTCATAAACAGCTTCTGTCGAATCCCGCCGAGAAGCTCGCCTTTATTTCGATTATTTATAAAGTAATCATCCATACAAACTACAGCAAGAGGTTTACTCAAATACCGTGCAATTTCATCAGCTAATCGATATGAAAATGCACCATCTCCCGGTGCTAGAAATATAATGTCTGGGTTCATAGAATCCAGCCACGCCAAGAGTTTCTTATTTTTCCAATTACTTAATTTCCAAATCGTGTCCCGTGCAAGAAGCATCCATGCTTTGTGTGCGGCACCCAATTTGTAAGCATCATCAAGTTTGATGTTTTCCGGTTCATCCACAACCGGGGGAACAATTTGGGTTTTATCAAAAACAGTTCCCCGAATTTTATGATTCAAAATAGACTTCACTGCGTCTAAATCCGAAAAGCGATAATAGTTTTCACATACATCTGTATTGGTTGGCTCTCCCTGCCGTAAAAAAATTGTGATACATTGTTTGCGGGAAATGCACTAAAATATGCCATTAGTGTCTTTCCCATATTATTCAGTAGCTTAAGACAGGTTGACTTATAATTAAAACATTCATTTAAAACCCTCAACTTCTCGGACGCCTTACAAGTAATACTTGACTACACCCTTCACAGCGTATCTCATAAATGCCCATGCACTTGTTACGGCATTGAGTTTTAGTGCCTTACGATATGTGTTCCATCGTTCCTTTGCCGCATTGCTCTTTTTGCTTGATCTCGATCCAGTAACCTGACGGTAGTGCATCAGCACTTTCGGATCACCGTATGCAGTCGGGCAAACCCTGAGCAGCTCCATCCACAGGACATAATCCTCATGGTAAAAGTCTGAGTTGAAAGGATGCGCTTGCATCAGTTCCGTCTTGATAAAACTTGTGGAACAGCTAATAACGCTTGACGCCAGCATTTTATTAAAGTTCGTCTGCTGCGGAACGATAAAAAGGCTTCTTAATGGGGTTGTTTTGTTCATCGATAAAGTCATAAGAGCAATAGACAATATCTGCGCCATTTCTCGCTAGTGCAAGTTGGCGCTCCAGCTTGTCTTCGGTCCACAGGTCGTCATTATCCAGAAGAGCGATGAACTCTCCCTTAGCCTCCTTAATACCGACATTTCGGGCATTGGCCACGCCAGCATTGTGTTCCAATGCAATTACCCTAATTCTGTCATCGCTCTGTGCCTTCTGCTGGATAAGCTGCAACGAATCGTCCTTCGAGCAGTCATCTACTACCAGCAGCTCGAAATTGGGGTAAGTCTGATTAAGTACACTGTCGATTGCCTGCTCTACAAAAACGGTGACCATTGTAGTTCGGCATCACGACAGAAATCAGAATGTGTTTTCATGCCGCCCTCCACTGTTTGCATCCATACAGTGCAGGTGCGGCAGAATTAACAACATAGATTTTTCTATGAGGGTTACTCTGTGTTACCCCCCCGAGATTTTCAGGTTCGTGTACTTAATCACATTTTTTATCATGTACCAGCCCTCATAATATGCGGCCTCTATCGGGTTCAATCCGATATACCGATATGTATTCCAATTCATCTTTGCAGCCTTGAACTTGTTGCCCGACTTCGATGATTTTGCAATTCTATAAATGAGCAGCGGCTCATCTACACCATAAGCCTTTCGTCCATCTTTCAGGATGTTGAGCCACATCGCAAAGTCTTCATGCATTCCATCGCCTACCGCATAGTACTTTGCATATAGCTCTTTACGGACAAGCGCAGAAGAATTAGATAAGACATTCTGTTTCAACAGCTGCCGGTAGGTAACTTCTGCAGGAGCAGCTAGATACCAGTCAATTGGTTTTCCATCCGCATCCATGAAAGCCGATCCGGTAAACAGCAGGTCTGCATTTGTTTTCTTTTGAAGCTTGATCTGCTTTTCCAGTTTCTCCGGTGCCCACGCGTCATCGCTGTCAAGAATAGCGACCCACTCACCGCTAGCTTCTTCCAGCCCATGTTTCCGGGTGTAAGAAACGCCGCTGTTCTTCTCATTCGAAATCAACCGAACCCGATCATCTTTTTTCACGATTGCTTCAGCCAACATTGCGGTTTTATCTGTCGAACAGTCGTTCACAACCAGAAGTTCGAAATCAGGGTACGTCTGGCTCAAGACTGAGTTGATCGCTTGTTCAATCGTTTTTCAGCATTGTACGCTGCCATAATGATACTGATCAGACCAACATCATTCTGCATCACTTCGTCTCCTGTTCCATCGCCGTGGTCGCACCTTCTGCCACACCTTCCGTGCTCTCCGGCATAAACAAGATCTTTACGGTTGCCAGCATGATCTTCAGATCCTCGATCAGGCTGGGATGGGCGATGTACATCAGGTCCATCTGTAGCTTATCGTAGGGGTGGTGTTGTACTTGCCGTACACCTGCGCGTAACCGGTCAAACCAGCCTTTGCCTGTAGCCGCAATGCAAACTCCGGCATCTCCTCGCAGTACTGGGCGGCAATTTCCGGGCGTTCCGGGCGGGGGCCGACGATGGATAAATCACCCCGGAGGATATTCAGCAGCTGGGGAAGTTCATCCAAACGGCAGGCACGGATGATATGGCCCACCTTCGTGATACGGTCATCCTTGTCGCCGGTGGAAAGCCGGGCTACGCCGTCCTTTTCGGCATCCACACGCATAGAACGGAACTTCAAAATCTCAAACTGCTTGCCGTCTTTGGTCAGACGAACCTGCTTATAGAACGCGGGGCCGCCATCGGATTTCACCGCAATGGCTGTGATCAGAAAGAGCGGGCTGAGAACGATCAGCGCAATCAGGGAGATCGCAATATCCATGGCACGCTTGACAAACAAGAACTCCGGACTTGCCATGTAGCGGCCCACACGCAGCATGGGCAGATGGAACATATGCATCGGCTGGGCACCGCTCATAATCACATCGCCCACACGAGGGATCACGAACACATTGATACCCTGTCCCACACAGTATTTCAGGATGATATTGCGCTCATGGCTGTGGACACCGCTGATGAACACGCTCTGCATTCCATCCAGCAGGCTCAGGTCGTTCAGGCATTCCTCAACGTTCAAGGTCATCTTGACATCGTATTTTTGGGACAATCCATATTCACTGATGAGCTTTTCCAGACCATGCCGGACATCGTAGACCACTGCGGTGGGTTGAGGCGGAAAGGTCCGGAAATACCAGCTATGGGCGCATTTTTGCCCACATGGTCGCCATCAGGATCTGTCCGGCAATCGCTGCGATGCCCGGCAGAAGATTGCAGAGCCGCCGAGACATCAGGCAGATTACGATATACAGAATGCCATCGGTTGCCATGGCTGCCAGTACCTGTCCGTAAATCAACTCTGAAATGCGCTGCAACGACATCCAGAACGCATCGTAGACTTTTCCCAGCGGGAAGAACAACATCGCAAACAGACCGATCATGGCCCAGTTGCCCTTCCAACCAAACTTTGCATAGACCTGATACGAATAATACAGCTCCCAACAAAGTGCAAACGGAATTGTGATCATTACCAAATCGATGATTTTTACGATCTTCAACATCACATCATGCTGAAATTTTGACATAATACCCCAATAACTCCTTCAATTGTTTTCTTTGGTTCTCATCAGCCTTCCTGATGCTGCCATGGATCAAGTTTTTTCCACTGCGTTTCAACAGCATCCAACCAGAGTGGACATATCGCTGCAGCGTAATCGTTGCATTGGAATGGCCTAGCAGCTCGCTCAAGGTCTTGATATCACATCCGGCCTGCAGGCAGGTCGTAGCAAACGTATGCCGCAGAACATGTGGATGAATTTTTCGGATCCTCGCCTGCTTCAGGTAACATTGGATGCTCTTGCGGTAGCAGCGTGGTTCTACAAGCCGTTCCTCGGTCCCAGAGAAAACCATGTTGTATCGCTGTATTTTCTGTGCAACTTGCGTAGAGTTCTCAGCAACGGTTTCGGAAGCGGAAGTTCACGGTTAGAATGCTTGCGTTTTGGGTGTCTGGATCACAACTTTTGTATGACCATTCCACAACAGATTCGGCAGACGGTGCGCCGGATCGTTACTATGCCTTCATCAAAATCAAAATCCCCCATTGCAGGCCGCAGACCTCCCCGATGCGCAAACCGAGTTCCATTTGCAGAAGCATCCCGATTTTACGGGTGGTTGGTTCTGATAAAAGAAAATCCCGGAGAGAATCCTGTTCTGTCCGGGTCAAGGGTTGTGGTTCTGGTTTCTGTGTGTGTGGCAGTTTGACGCATATCTCGATGGGCGGCATGAGGTGCAGATGTGCAAAGATACTTTGCAGATTCGCCGTAGCATCCCAAAACATTCCTGTGCCGAGGATGCACCAAGTGGCTTGTGACTCCGGTCTGAGGGCGATAGAATCTGAAGAAAATACGTTCCAGCAAAGAATCCGTCATGCTCGAAAACTAGCAAACTGCCCAAAACCGGAAGAAGATATTTGTGCAGAGTATACTGGTAGTGGGCATAGGTAGATTCTTTGATCCCCTGCCTGAGAGAGGCGAGCCAAAGCTCCGCCAGCTCAGAAAAACGCATTGACTTCCCGGAAAGCTGATAGAATCCGGACAGAGCTTTCTGCTTGATCAGCTCTTCCCGGACTTCGCGGTACGCATACCCATACAGGTACCCCCATACGGGCTTTCCTTCGGCGGTGCGCCCTTTGATATAACGCCCCTCCCAGCGGCCGTCCTTTCGCTTATGGATGTTTTCTCCTCGTTTTGCCATCTGAATGCCTCCCTTTACTTGACTCTTGTCTGACTCCTTGTGCGCAAAGAAACGCTTCCGCAATTTCCACAAATTGCATTTCTTGTCTAAAATTGAATGGAATCGCATTAGAATGTTGTGTTTTTTCCGTCAATTTGGAATGATACAAGGTATTTCTATTGAAGTGCTGGTAAATTCATGATAAAATAAAAGGCGAGAATTGGTACAAGGTGAAAAATAAGAGGTATCTTCCATGATCCAAATGGAGGATACTCCTTGATTGCGGCAGGAGTGTGTGTATGCGGCATTGCGGCAGTCTTGAGCATAATGAGAGAACCTACCCAGCGGCGATAGAACCAATAGAAGCAGTATGGCAAGACCACTGTCATTTATCCAGGCCAGCACCAGTAAGAGTCAATATTGCGTTCAAACTCACAGAAAACCACTTGGATGCAGTCATTTTTGGCTGTCTCCCAGTGAGCATATCTTCAAAATGCAGACAGGAACTCAATTGGTAAAAATCGTTGCACAGGAATCTTCCTTATTATATAAGCGGAATAAAAACGTGTGAGGAAAAATGGTGAATTTAGAAGAAACGAAGTATCATGTGGATTTTGGCAAATATTATGTTCGGATGACGGATAAACAAAAGCATTATCTTGTGGTGCGCTCAGTCATCGACCGGATTCTTGCGGGGATTGCTCTGGTAATACTTTCACCGCTGTTTTTGATCGTGAGCATTGCACAGAAAATCAGTGCACCCGATGAGCCGATTTTCTTTTTTTGCAGAAGCGTGTTGGAAAAAACGCACATTGCTTCAACATTATTAAATTCCGGACAATGAAAAGTTCTGCACCAAAAAATGTGGCAACCGGCGACTTGGCCGACCCACAAATATATATTTCAAGACTTGGGCGCTTTCTGAGAGATACCAGCATTGACGAGCTACCACAACTTGTGAATGTGGAAAGAACAAACTCATCTATCAGACAGCGGAAACTTTTCTGGCTCGCTATACGGATGCACAGATTACCATCAATCGGGAAGACTTTGCAGCAGCGCAGAAGTTTCCTCTGCGTGGGAAAGCATACTATGTACCCGGCATTGGTGTGGATGTGAAGAAGATTTCTTCTGTGCAGGTTGACCGGGCAACAAAGCGTGCAGAACTGGGGATTCCGCAGGATGCGTTTGTGTTTATATCCGTAGGGGAACTGAATGAAAACAAAAACCATTCTACGGTGATCCGTGCCTTGGCAAAAGCAGATATTGCCAATAGCTATTACCTGATTTGCGGCGAAGGAAAATTGAAGCAGCAGCACTTTGAATTAGCACAAAAATTGGGAATTTCTGAGAAGGTGAAGCTGTTGGGCTTCCGGACCGACGTGAGCGAAATCCTAAGAGCCTGCGATTGCTTTGTGTTCCCTTCGTTCCGAGAAGGACTGTCTGTTTCGCTAATGGAAGCGATGGCTGCAGGATTGCCGTGTATTGCCAGTCGCATTCGTGGAAATGTAGATCTTTTGGAAGAAAGCCGATATCTGTTTGAACCATCGGATGAAAGTACATTGTGCCAGTTGATGCAGGATGCTGTAAATGGAGTACAGGTTGACCAGGAATGCGCCCAGAATAAAAAAGCGCTGGAACAGTTTGATGTGAAGAATGTCAGCGAATGTATGAGGAAAGTCTATACGGCTGTGTTAGAAAAGAGTGCGGTATGAAGAAAAAAGCTCTAAGCATTATCATCCCAGTATACAATGTCGAGGCTTATTTGGAGCAATGCGTAAAAAGTATTCTAGATCAATGGACACCTGAGGTTGAAGTGATTCTTGTTGATGACGGATCGACAGATAACTCTGGAAAGCTATGCGATAAATTTGCGGCACAATCCAAAGAGCTTATTGTTGTTCATCAGGAGAACGGCGGACTTTCTGCTGCAAGAAATACAGGGCTGCGGTTTGCAACAGGTCGATATATAACATTTGTCGATTCAGATGACTTTATTGGAAACAACAGCGTTCAGAAGATATTGTCATGGATCGAAGGATCCAGTTCGGATATTTGTTTTATAAATGTATGGAAGCTCTTCCCAAACGGGAGAAAAGAACTTTTGGATGTGCCAATACCACATGAAATGCTATGCAAAGGAAAGCTGAATGCAGTAAAGTATCTTTCTGAAATGAACAAGTATCCTGGAAGCGCATGTGGTAAACTTTTCAGAAGAACTTTCCTCACACAGAACAATTTAGACTTTCCAAAAGATAGAAGAATCAGCGAAGATCTCGGATTTATGCGAGACTGCATTCTAAAAGCAGAGCGATTTTTGCCTATTGGCAGAAACGTTGCAGGAAACCCTCTGTTTTTTTTACGGGATGGTATTTTGTGTATGTCAGCGGCTTTAATAATACTGCCCGTCCTTTACCCATTTATTCTCCAACACTCCAAAGAAAAGTACCAGGTTCTCTACGGCGGCAGTTATGTAACCGGCCCATTCGGGAACTGGAAAAGCGGCATTCTCTTGGTTGCGCTATACCTTATCTTCTATATAGCCTACTACAATAACTGGAAAAAACTCACCGAAAAAAGAAAACATCATCGTCGGCAGTGTTATTATGCTGGCATTTGCTTGTTCCTCATTGAGTATTATCAATAGCACTTTGGGCAGAACCAATCTCTTTTTCGAAGGGCTAATGGTCCTAATGCTTGGCAAATTATTGAGTCATAGATATACCCGAATAAAATCCATCAACTTCTACGTCATCCTCGTATTTTCCGCCTTTTTTATACTGTATCTGATGCGAGATTCAATTGTCGTCGTTCCGTATAAAATATGGCAATAAACAATATTGAAAGGAAAACAAAATGATTCCTAAAGTCATCCATTACTGCTGGTTCGGCGGAAATCCTCTGCCGGAGCTGGCGCAAAAATGTATCGCCTCGTGGAAAAAAATATTGCCCTGACTACGAGATCGAAAGAGTGGAACGAGAGTAACTTTGATTTGAGTTCTTTGCGATTATGTCCGGGAGGCATACGAGGCAAAAGAAATGGGCATTTGTCAGTGATGTTGCACGACTGTATGCTATGGTTCATGAAGGCGGTATCTACATGGATACAGATGTTGAAGTGATTGCTCCTTTGGACAGTCTACTGCAATACCATGCAGTTTCGGGTTTTGAAACTGAGCATTCTATTCCAACTGGACTGATGGCATGCGAAAAAGGCAATCCGATGTTCACAGAGTTTCTGAATGAATATAAAACAGCCCACTTTCTGTTGCCTGATGGTTCATTGGACCAAACCACAAATGTAGTCAGAATTACAAATATCTGTTTAAAATATGGCTTTATTCCAAACAATCAGAAACAGACGATTCGCACTTTTACATTGCTCCCACAAGATTATCTATGTCCTAAAAGCTTTGAAACAGGTAAAACAGAACTCACTAAAAACACCCTTACGATTCATCATTTCAATGGTTCATGGCGATCCGAGCAAGAAGTTTACCAGACCGAACTTTCCAGGAAATTAATTGATTATTTTCCTTTTATACCGCATATACTCCAAGTTCATATAGCTGCTTTTGTCGCAGAAACAAAATTTAATGGTCTAAGCCGTGCTATCTGTCGAACAGCAACGTGGGTTAAAAAGAAGAAATAAGCGTATTAATCGGAAGGAGTTCCATGCTATGAAAAAATAATGTTGGTTTTCGGCACACGGCCGGAAGCAATCAAGATGTGCCCATTGGTCAATGAGCTAAAGAAGCGCAAAAATATTGAAACGATTGTCTGCGTGACCGGCCAACACCGGCAGATGTTGGATCAGGTGCTGGAAGCGTTTTTTGTTATGCCGGATTACGATCTTTCCATCATGAAGGACAAGCAGACGCTGTTTGATGTAACAGTCAATATTCTGGAACGAATCAAAACCGTTCTGGAAAAAGTAAAGCCGGATGTTGTATTGGTACATGGCGACACGTCTACTACTTTTGTGACAGCGCTGGCCTGCTTCTACTTGCAGATTCCGGTCGGACATGTGGAAGCTGGACTGCGCACCTATAATTTACAGCCCCTACCCGGAAGAGTTCAACCGCCAGGCAGTGTCCATCATCAGCCAGTACAATTTTGCTCCGACAGAATTGTCGAAGCAGAATCTGCTAAAAGAGGGCAAGAACCCCGAAAGTATCTATGTGACTGGAAACACTGCCATTGATGCACTGAAAACAACGGTGCGGGCAGATTATACGCACCCCGAACTGGATTGGGCGAAAGACAGCCGTCTGATCATGATTACAGCCCACCGCCGAGAGAATCTGGGTGAGCCGATGCGGCATATGTTTAAGGCGATTCGCCGCGTGATGGACGAGCATCCGGACGTGAAGGCAATTTATCCCATTCACATGAACCCGGTGGTGCGTGAAATTGCGCAAGAGTATTTGGGTGATGATGACCGAATCCATATTATTGAGCCGCTGGACGTGTTGGACTTCCATAACTTCCTGAGTCGCAGCTATCTGATCCTGACTGATTCTGGCGGCATTCAGGAGGAGGCACCTTCTTTGGGCAAGCCGGTTCTGGTTATGCGGGACACAACAGAGCGTCCGGAGGGCATTGCTGCTGGTACGTTGAAGCTGGTCGGCACTGAGGAAGAGACCATTTACCGGGAATTCAGCCGCCTGCTGTCTGACAAGGCAGAGTATGAGGCAATGAGCAAGGCAAGCAACCCCTATGGTGATGGTCATGCCTGCGAGCGGATTGCGGATATTTTAGAGGTATAAAAATTCCATGCGAGGGAAACATGAAAACGCTTTCTATAATTATACCGATTTATAATACACCCGAAGAATATTTTTCAAAGTGCCTTGCTTCCTTACGGTGCACACATGCACATGAAGTTGAAATCATTGCTGTTGATGATGGCTCAAAGCCGGAGTTCAGCGCTAAAGTCCAAGAGTTGATTGACTGTTCCCCGTTGGATATCCAATATTATAAAAAAGAAAACGGCGGACAAAACTCAGCACGGGAATACGGACTTGAACGTTCAGGGGGACAGCATATCTTCTTTATGGATGCGGATGATTATGTCGATACGATTGTATTGGATAAAATCATTGATCTATTGAAAAGACGGCATCCGAGAGTGTTGGCATTTAATTATGATGTGCGTTCACCAGATGGGACGCTTCTGGAAAAGCATGATCGCTGGCCTAAAGAATACAGTGAAGCAAGTGTGCATACCGGTTTGTTGTATAGCGATTCGTTATGCCTGCAGATTTATGAGCACAGGGCGCTTTGTGAGTGCGGGATTCACTTAGTACAAGGAGTAAAAATCGGAGAAGATTTTGCATCTGCGACAGCAATTCTGGCTGCAATTGGAGAAGAATATACCGTTGGTGAATGTTTATATCATTATGTAAGGCGGCCTGGAAGTACATTGCAGAGTCCGCCTAAGGATTCAGCGCTTGACATCGTGAGGGCATTTGATACAGCACTACAGCAACTAAGTGAAGCAGTACAGATAGAATATCACGACGAGCTGGAGTGGTTGGCAATTTTGCATGTTTTTTACTACAATACTATACGCATTTTGGATAGCTATGCCGGAAATGAACAACTTATTGAAAAAGCAAGAAATTGGATCAATAAAAGATATCCTCATTGGAGAAAAAATCCTTACTTGAAAACAGAACCGATTGCAAGAGCAGCTTCATTTGTATTGATAAAGAATAATCAAATTCTGCTCTTAAAAATTCTCGCAAAATTTTCCGTAGAATGAAGCGGAATATAAAAAAATGGCTGAAGATAAAAAGATGAGCATTATTCGGAAGATGAAGAAAAATATCAAAAGTAAAACTATGAATGAACGAAAAAAAAAAGGCGCAATATTATCCTATATACAAGTGTTCCTGAGCGTAGTTGTCAGTATGATCTATGTCCCAGTTCTCCTGCACTTTCTCGGACAAAGTGAATACGGACTGTATCAGATTGTCGGCTCATTCTTTTCGTATGTCACTGTTTTCGAGTCCTGTGTATCAGCCGGTATTCTAAGAAACTACTGCAATGCACTGGGGCGCAGCGACCATGCAGAAGCCGCTGTGACCCTGTCGATGGCAAGAAGCATCTATCGGTTTCTGGCAATCATTCTGGATTTTGTAGGAGTTGCTGTGATATTTGCTTTCCGGAGCTTCTATGCAGCTTCATTCACTACCTCGGGCTGAACGAAAGCATTGCTATTCTGATTCTTCTGTTCGTAAATATGACCTTCACCTTGCAGGGTTCGGTTTATCTGACTGTGCTTACCGGGCATGAAAAGTACACCTTTTTGCGGATATTATCCATCCTGATGCAGGTCATCCAACCGCTTCTGGTCATCTTGTGCGTCAGTCGGTTCCATATGCGATCACAGTCTCGGTGGTGATCGTCCTTCTGAACCTCCTGACCATTGGAATTCGGTATGGCTATGTGACCCAAAAACTAAAAATACGGATCACAAAACAGCCCAAAGATTCCCGGATCGTGAAAAGCATCCTCGGTCTTTCTGCGCCATCCTGCTTGGAAGCATTGCGGATCGATCTTCTGGAAAACAGATCAGGTCATTCTGGGACGGATGTTCAACACCGCAGTCGTTGCCGTTTATTCTGTCGGCGCTCAAATTTACATGATGTATATGCAGTTCGGCACACAGGTCTCCGGTGTTTTTATCCAAAAATCAGCGCTTTGTATCAGGAAGAAAACGGTCTGCAGAAAGTCTCGGATTTGTTCATCCGGATAGGACGAATCACCTTCTACATCATTCTTCTAATTTTGTCCGGCTTCATCATTTTCGGACGTGAATTTCTGCTGTTGTGGGTCGGAGAAGGCTACGAAGAAGCCTATTGGGTTGCAATTATCGTTATGCTTCCTTTTTCCATCGATCTTGCACAGAATCTCGGGCTTTGCATTCTGCAGATCAAGGGACAGTATAGCTTTCGTGCAAGGATTTATTTCATGAGCGCTGTCCTGAATATTGTAACAACTGTCTTGTTTACAAAATGGATTGGAATTGTAGGTGCAGCGCTTTCAACAGGTGTTTCCATGTTCCTGACCAGTGGGGTGATTATGAATTGGTATTTCAGAAAAAGCTGGTCTGGATATCAAAAAAATTCTGAAAGAAACCGCTCCGGTCATCATTACTGCAGTTTTGTTGACAATGGGTGCACTGATTCTGAAGCAGCAGCTTAAAAATAGAACCAGCTGGGTCCTTCTGGAAATTTGGAGCAGGAGTCCTTCTTTATACGGCTCTTTATGCGGCCACCCCAACTCATGCTTGGAATCGTGGCCAACCAATCTCTGAAAAGGAACAAATAAGATGTTCAGATACTCTTCTGCTTCTGTGCGGATAATCTGCAAATCATCTTCATATCCCATGACTTTGCAAATGTAAAAAGCTTCACGATATCGTTCGACACTCTCCTCCCTTTTTCCAAGAAAGAAGTCGCATTCAGCTTCGATTTCCAAACACGAGTGAAGCACCTGATAATGTCCATATTTTATACATGCTTCTTTCCCGTATCTTGCCACCTTTGCGCCTTCCTCATACTTTTGCGACAAATCCAACGATCTGGCAAAATTATACAAAACCAAGGGAAGCATCCTGTTTGAAGTAACCGTTTCCGGAAGATGCCTTCTTATATATTGAAGCAGTCGATAGAAAATATCGGCTGCTTTTTCATTGTCACCGCTCAAAGAATACGCATTTCCAATTTGATTGACCAGTTTCATTTCATCCAATGTAAAGAGAAAGTCTTCAATTTTGTCCAGTTGAAAATCCGGTATGGTCATCCGAATGGCTTGCAACAACATTTGAATCCGCTCGTCATTTGAATATCTTTTATCCAATCCTCCCAAAAGGACTTTCGATCGAAGAATAAACTGTTGTGTGATTTGATCATCCGGCTTTGCAATTTTCTCAAGCTGACTTATTTTGTCAAAGCCCTCCTCAACGCACTTTAGCGCATTACAGGAACAATTTCTTTCTTGAGTGCTTCTATTTCCAGTTCTTCCGGTGTTACCAGCGCATAATACCGGTCATCCGGCAGACCAAGGCGCTGCAGAATCGCATTGATTCGATTTCGGCTGGGGGTCTGTTTTCCGTTTTCAAATCTGGACAATGTAACGGATTCACAAATGCCTGCACAGACCTGCTCCTGTGTCAACCCGAGATCTAAACGCCGCTGGCGGATATACTCACCCAATTTGTAATTCTGCATTTAGCAGCTCCCTCCAAACTTTAGTATTGCCATAATTGTAATATACTAGATTTTGTACATGTGTGCAAGCGTCTCTTGTGCAAACCTGTCGTCCCATGTAATTTTTTCTTACACCAGACGATATGGTCAATTGAAACTTTTTGTGATAAAATACCGGAACAGCAGATGAAATGCATTCTAAGCTCTTTGATATACACATGGAGGAAACAATGATACACTATCTGAAAAAGCAATGGAGGCTCAGTACCCTCACCGGCTTGTTTGCCATCATCGCCTATGGTGCTCAGGCTCTGATTCAGCTTGCCTTGATGAAGATTTTTGACGCCGTAGTATTGCTAGATTTGAGGGGTTCTATCCTTTGGACAGCAGCCGATCTGACCTGTTGGGGGTTCTATCTTCTTTTTACAGCCTTACAGGAGCATTGTCAGGCCAAAACAATTCGCGCGTTGAACAATACAGTACGAGATGAGCTGTATCACTCCTTCCTGCGCAAGAGCCATACCGACTTTCATCAGTCCGACACAGGAGAATATCTCGCTTGGTTGACCAATGATGTGAAGCAATTAGAACAGTTCGCTTGGATTCCATTCTTTGGCTGTGTAGGAAGAATCGCACAGATCGTGTTCAGCGTTTTGGGGCTCGCCTTTTTGCATTGGTCGCTGGTTGTTTTTTCTGTGATCACAGCAGTTGTCCTTTGGCTTTCCCCGAAACTGTTCCAGAAAAAGTTGGAACTATTGGGGCAAAGCTGCGGTGTGCAGCAGACTGCCGCCATCAACCATTTGAAGGACCTTCTGACAGGCTTTGACGTACTCCAGTTTTTTGGCAGAGGAAATCTCTTTCTCCAGCAGGGAAATAGGATCAGCGATGACATTGAAAAGCCCAGTTGCCAGCTGAGCTATGGTAAATCTCGCATGGAGGCGTTGATTGGCTTTATCAACGTCGCACTTCAGCTCGGCTCGCTTGTGCTGATTGCTGCGCTGACCAGCATGGGACTTGTCACCACAGGCACACTTGCCGGTGGTGTCAATCTGATCGGAGGCGTGGCAAACGGCTTTAACAGTTTGGCCGGTTTGCGTCTCTCCCTCTCAGCCAGCAAGCCCTACTTTTGCAAGCTGCCAACGGTCGATACTGATTCCAAATCGGAAGAGATTGCTCCTATGTCACCGCTGAAAGCCTCCATTACGGTAGATAGAGTTTCTTTCTGCTATGATGAGAAAAAGCCCATCCTGAAAGATGCCTCCTTCCGCTTTGAAAAGGGCAAAAAGTATGCCCTGACAGGATCCTCCGGCTGTGGAAAATCCACTCTGCTCAAGCTGCTTTTGGGCTGGCTGCCGGACTACAGCGGTACGATTTCGTTTGACGATGTGGACATTCACACCATTACACCCGCTCAGCTCCAGCAACAGATGAGTTACATTGAGCAGAATGTGTTCCTGTTCAATACTACGATTCGGGAGAACATCACACTGGGTGAAGATTTCTCGGAAGAGCAGCTGCATGCGGCCATTCAGGGCAGTGCCCTTGCCGCAGATTTGGCCGCCATGCCCGATGGCCTTGACACCGTTGTAGGTGAGGATGGCAGTAATCTTTCCGGCGGTCAGAAGCAGCGTGTCGCCATTGCCCGTGCCCTAATTCACAATCGCTCCATCCTGCTGGTAGACGAGGGCACCAGTGCGCTGGATCAGAAAAACGCCGACCTTGTGGAAAAGAGCCTGCTTACCAATCCCGACCTGACACTGATCCTCATCAGCCACCACCTGTCGGCAGCGCGCCGTGGGCAGTTCGACCGTGTGTATGAGCTGGCACCTGTAACGCAATGATCGCCCTGTAATTTAGATATATCCCGCATCTGCATTTCACAGACCGTTGCTTCTCGTGCCGCTGTTCCCAAAATAAAGTTGATGATAGCTCTCTCGCTGGGATGCGACCACGGCAGGCTGGAAGATTAAGTCCCTATAAAGAACACGGTGCCCACCGACCTATGGTTTGCCATAAGCTGGTAGCATCGCTTCTTATCCATAAGCAACTCGCTCTTTTCGGCTAACGCTTTTTTGTAAATGTTTCCCTTGCAGAATCTCTCCAAATTCTCTATAATAAGAAAGAGCTTTATAAATCTTCTTTCAAATGTTGAATCTGCTCTTGGAGGTGAGTGAGCCCATGACCGGCAGCGGCGCAAATAACCGTGATGTTAAAAAAATCAACCGCATCCGAACGATTCGCAGCATTTTTTCCTGCGACCGAATCTCGCAGCCGGAGCTTGCGGCAAAAGTCAACAACAGCTGGCCGACCGTATTGCAGAATGTCAAAGAACTGATGGCGATGGGACTGGTGCAGGAGGTCGGCACCTTTGAATCTACCGGTGGGCGCAAGGCGAGAGCATTTGCTCCCGTGCGGAATGCCAGACTTGCGGTCGGACTGGAGATCACCCAGAATCATGTCGGAGCAGTTCTGGTCGATCTGTCCGGTAACCTTCTCCACTATGAGCGTAAAAAGCGTCTTTATGAGCGGTCGGACACCTATGCGGAAATGCTTGCCGGAATCGTGCAGGGGCTGATTGAAAAAAGAGGGCTGCCCGGTCGAAAAAAAATCTTGGGCGTTGGCATTTCGCTGCCCGGTATTCTGGACAAAGAGGGGCAGACATTGGTTTACTCTCATGCCTTGGGTCTGCGGAATGTTCCTACCGAAGAATTCAGCCGTTACATCCCGTTCTCCTGCCGGTTCATCAACGACGCGAACGCTGCCGGACTTGCTGAAGTGCGCGACCTCGAATCTCCCCGCAGCCTTGTCTACCTTTCTCTAAGCAACAGTGTCGGCGGTGCGATTCTGACCGGTGGAGCGCTCTATGGCGGCGACCATCTTCGTGCCGGAGAGTTCGGGCACAACACGCTCGTTCCCGATGGCCGCCCCTGCTACTGCGGAAAAAAGGGCTGTCTGGATGCCTATTGCTCTGCAAAAGTCCTCTCCCAGCTGACCGACGGAAATCTTGCACTATTCTTTGACGGGTTGCGCTCCGGCAATGCAGCTTTGCAAACGGCATGGAATGAATACCTTTCTTACCTTGCTGTAGCAGTCAATAATCTGCGCATGACCTTCGACTGTGATGTAATTGTTGGCGGCTACGTTGGCGGCTTTCTGGCAGAGTTTGGCGAACCGCTCCGGGAAATGCTGGTCGAGCGTAATACGTTTGAGCCGGACAGTTCCTACCTGAAGTTCAGCCGCTATAGGCTGGAAGCCTCTGCGCTGGGAGCCGCTCTGCTCCATATCGAAGCCTTTATTCAGAACCTATAAACCTTCCCATCGAGGACGGCACCTGCCGTCCTCGATTTTTTGCACAATTCCGCCGCTTTTTCCTTGTGCAGTTTTCCGAATCCGCGAAAAAGGGCTTGACTTTGGTTGTGCGGTGTGTTAATTTGTAGTCACATTCATAAACACTTTATAAAAGTTAATAAACAAATAAAAACGGAGGTCATCTTATGAAAGGCACAATGAAAGTTGCAGTCATGAACGGCATCGGCAAGATGGGCTACACCACCCGCCCGATCCCCACACCCAAAGAGGACGAGGTTCTTGTCAAGTTGGAATACGTTGGCATCTGCGGCAGCGATATGCACTACTATGAAACGGGTGCAATCGGCAATTATGTGGTCAAGCCACCGTTCGTGCTGGGCCACGAGCCGGGCGGCACAGTCGTGGAAGTTGGCAGTGCTGTCAAGCATCTGAAAGTCGGCGACCGCGTTGCGCTGGAGCCGGGCAAGACCTGCGGCCACTGCAAGTTCTGCCGTGAGGGCAAATACAACCTCTGCCCGGATGTCGTGTTCTTCGCTACCCCGCCGGTAGACGGTGTTTTTCAGGAGTATGTGGCACATGAAGCAAACCTCTGCTTCAAGCTACCGGACAACGTAAGCACCATGGAAGGTGCGCTGATCGAGCCTCTGGCCGTTGGTTTCCACGCCGCCAATCAGGGCGGTGCTCATGCCGGTCAGACTGCGGTGGTCATGGGTGCAGGCTGCATTGGTCTGGTCTCCATGATGGCGCTGAAAGCCGAGGGTGTTTCCCGTGTTTACGTTGTAGATATCATGCAGAAGCGTCTGGATAAGGCTCTTGAACTGGGTGCAGACGGTGTGATCAACAGCCGCGAAAAGGATGCTGTCCAGACGATTCTCGACCTGACCGATGGTCTGGGCTGCGACCTCGTTATCGAGACTGCTGGCACAGAAATCACTACCCGCCAGGCCATTGAGATGGCGCAGAAGGGCGCAAACATCGTTCTGGTTGGTTACTCCAAATCCGGTGAGATGACCCTGCCTATGAGCCTTGCACTGGACAAGGAACTGACCTTCAAGACCGTGTTCCGTTATCGCCACATTTACCCCATGGCGATCGATGCCGTTGCTTCCGGCAAAATCAATCTGAAGGGTATTGTGACCAACATCTTTGACTTTGACGACATCCAGAATGCCATGGACAAGAGCATTTCGGACAAGGCCAACATCGTCAAAGCAGTGGTGAAGATTGCGGAGGAAACGAAGGTATGAGCTTGCCGCAGGTCCTGACCGGTGTGGCGCACATTGGCATCCCAACAAATGATCTCGACAAGACCATTGTATTTTACAAGAAGCTGGGGTTTGTTTCTGCGCTGGAAACGGTGAACAAAGCCGCCGGGGAGCGCGTTGCGTTTCTTCAGCTTGGCGATCTGATGATCGAAACCTATGAAAACCATCGTGCGGCGGAAAAGGCCGGAGCAATCGACCATGTAGCTCTGGCAACGACCGATATCGAAGCCGCCTTTGCTGCGGCAAAAGAGGCAGGGATGCACCTGCTACATTCCAGCATCCAGTCACTGCCGTTCTGGGAAAACGGTGTTCGCTTTTTCATGGTCGAAGGCCCGAATAAAGAGAGAATAGAGTTCTGCCAGAAATTATAAGCATCGCGTCAAGAGGAGAAAGGAGCGCGCCGTATGAGTTACACAGCAGAGCCGAAACAGCAGGATACGAACATCAAAGTCCCTCTGATCAGTAAAATCGCTTACGGCATGGGCGATGTGGGCTGCAACTTCAGCTGGATGTTCGTTGGCAACTTCTTGATGATTTTTTACACCGATGTCTGCGGCATCAGCATGGCGGCAGTGTCCCTCCTGATGCTGGTCTCCCGCTTCTGGGATGCCATCAATGACCCCGTGATCGGTTCGCTAAGCGACCGTACCCGTTCCCGCTGGGGACGCTACCGTCCATGGCTGTTGTTCGGCGCGCCGGCAACTGCTGTGGTGCTCGTGCTGACGTTCTGGGCGCACCCCACATGGTCAGACAGTGCTAAGAGCCTGTATATGTACATTACTTACTGTGTACTGGTTCTGGGCTATACTTGCGTGAACATACCTTATGGTACACTCTGCGGCACCCTGACCCAGAACATCGAGGAGCGTGCGAAAATCAACACCTCTCGCTCCGTCTGTGCCATGATCGCCATCAATATCATCAACATCATCACCCTGCCTTTGATCTCTGCTTTTGGCGGTGATAATGCAGCACGGGGATATTTTCTGGTGACCGTCCTTTACGGCGGTATCTTCACCCTCTGTCACTGGTTCTGTTTTGCCAAAACCAAAGAGGTCGTCCAGCCCCCGGAGCGGAAAAAAGTCTCACTGAAAAAGCAGTTGGATGCAGCGCTTCAGAACAAGCCCTACCTGATTGCACTGGCGGGTCAGTTCCTGTTCGGTGTGACGCTGTATGGCCGCAATGCCGACCTGCTCTATTACTTCAAATATGTGGAAGGCAACGAGAATCTGTTTACCATCTACTCGATGATCCTGATCGTTCCCTCCATTCTGGGTGCTGCGGCATTCCCCTTCGTGTTTGAAAAGCTGGGCAACAAAGGGCACACCGCTTCCCTTTTCGCTGCCGGAACCGGTGTTTCCCTGATTGCGCTCTATTTCTTCAGTGCAGTTTCTTCTCCCATTCCGTTCTATACATTCGCTGCACTGTCCCAGTTCTTCTTTTCGGGATTCAACACGGCCATCTACACCATCATCCCCGACTGCGTGGAGTATGGCGAGTGGAAAACCGGTGTCCGCAACGATGGTTTCCAGTACGCATTCGTTTCACTGGGGAACAAGCTGGGCATGGCGATTGGCACCTCTGCGCTGGCTGGTGTGCTGAGTGCATTGAGTTTTGCCCCCAATCAGGTGCAGAATGCTGCCGTGCAGAATGCGATGCACTATGCATTCTCGCTGCTTCCCGGTGTGCTGTGGCTGATAACAGCGATTGTCCTGTTCTTCTACCGAATCAGTAAGCGTTCGTATAACCAGATTATGTCCGAACTGAACGCTAAAAAAACAGGTTGAGGTGATACCATGTTTGATGTTGTAGCTTTGGGAGAAAGCCTGATCGACTTTACCCCGAACGGAACCAATGCACAGGGCATCGAATTGTTTGCCCGGAATCCCGGCGGTGCACCCGCCAATGTCCTTGCCATGAATGCCCGTCTGGGCGGCAAAACAGCATTCATCGGAAAAGTCGGCAAAGACGGATTTGGCGATTTTCTCCGCCAGACCCTTGTGGAAAGCAGCATTGATGTGTCCGGTCTGGTGATTGACGAAAAGATTCCCACGACCCTTGCCTTCGTACAGCTTGACAGCAAGGGAGACCGCTCCTTTACCTTTTACCGGAACCCCGGTGCCGATGTGATGCTGACTTCGGCAGAAGTCAACAGGAATCTGATCGACGATGCTGCCATCTTCCATTTCGGCTCTGTCTCTCTGACCGCCGACCCGAGCCGCACCGCCACGTTGGAAGCTGCGCGGTATGCACGGCAGCAGGGCAAGCTGGTCAGCTTTGACCCCAATTACCGTCCGCTTCTGTGGGAGCACCCGGCAGATGCCGTTGTCCAGATGCAGGAAGGTGTCAAGCTGGCGGATCTTCTGAAAGTTTCCGAGGAAGAAATGCAGCTTATCACAAACGAAAGCGACCTTGCCCGCGGCTCACAAGCCCTGCTCGAAATGGGGCCATCTCTTGTGCTGGTATCGCTGGGTGCAAAGGGTGCTTATTACCGGAACGCTGTGGGCGCAGGGCATCTTCCCACCTATGATGTGCCTACCGTGGACACGACGGGTGCAGGCGATGCTTTCATGGGCGCAATTCACTACCAGCTGCGGAGAAAAGCTACGGAGGATTTGCGTACCCTCCCTGCATTTGAGCTTGAAGAAATCGTCCGCTTCGGCAATGCAGCGGGCAGTCTGACCACGACAAAGGGCGGCGCAATCCCTGCAATGCCCTCCATGGTGGAAATTCAGAACTGCATTGCCTCTATCCCACTGATGTAAAAGAAAGGATACCCTATGACAAAATTACAGATCAGAATGCGGCAGGTCGATCAGGTCAAGGACTTTGTAGATTTGCTGTCCAAATATCCCTATGAGATGGACTTAGTCTCCGGGCGATATACCATTGATGCCAAATCCCTGCTTGGCATTTACAGTCTCGACCTGAGCAATCCGCTTACCCTTGTGATTTATTCCGATTCCTGCGAAGAACTGCTGACACAGCTCCATGC
>VOFB01000713.1_pt1 | contig 36000 bp, 53 predicted proteins | sample 5384141 | NCBI WGS metagenome assembly VOFB01 (sample SAMN12384721, study PRJNA508395) | human gut metagenome | isolation source: healthy gut A | host: Homo sapiens | reverse complement strand
TATCATCTGATGATGTTGATGCAGATTACAAAGAGCATGAGAAACAGGTACTTCTTGCACAGGCTAAGAATGATCCTAAGAATGCAGGTAAGCCGGATGAGATCATTGAGAAGATGATTATTGGCCGTCTTAACAAAGAGCTTAAAGAAGTATGTTTGTTAGAGCAGCCATATGTTAAGGCTGAGAACAAAGAGAATGTTAAGCAGTATGTTGAGGCTGTTGCAACAGCTGAGGGATGCAAGATTAATGTTACAAAGTTCGTTCGTTTTGAGACTGGTGAAGGTCTTGAGAAGAAAGAAGAGGATTTCGCAGCAGAGGTTGCAGCACAGCTTGGCTAATCATTAGTCAGACCGGAAATGATCTTATTGAACAAGAGATCAACATGGTAAATGATACCCCATGAATGCATAAACGATATGCGTTCATGGGGTTTTTTACAATTTAGGAAATTTTTCATTTTCTGTATTGTAAAAAACGCTTTGAAAAGATGCGACTGTCTTGTAGCCTGCGTCACAGGTTCTTATAGAGCGCGAAAGGTAAGAGTAAGTTCTTGACACGATATCATATCGTGGTAAAATAACAATATATTAACGATAATTGGGCAAAGCAGGTGAAAGTCTGTGACGCAAAGCTATAGGGCCTTTGAAATGGCAGCCAGTTGCACAAAGATGGAATTGGTTAAAAAGGGTGCAATGGTAGTGTGAATTGCATCTTTTTTTCTTTATAACGATTAAAGTATCAAAAGATAACTCAAACTTCGCACAGAAAAATGTTTAGTGTTCTATGACATAATAAGCAATATGTGACGATATGATAATATTGGATGTGTATAGTTTGAACTTGTCAGAAGATAATGGCGTAATTTACAAAAGGGGGGAGTGAGCTTATGGAAAATATTTTAGTTCAAAAATTAAAAGAATACAGAATGTTGTATGTATTCTGCATGTTAGTACATATTGTTCTTGCTGTGGAGTTTAACCGCTTGCAGTTGTACGTGTTATTTGGATTTAATATTTGCAGTGTTATTATGTATTTTATGGGTACGATCTGCATGAGAAGAGAGAGGCATGTTAAATTTTGGCTGATCGCAGCATTTATCGAGATTATAGCACATGCGGTGCTGTGTAATCTTTATTTGGGATATGGATATGGTTTTTGGCTATATGTTGTTGCGCTGATTCCGGTAATCTATTATGTGGGATTTTCGAGTGACAGTTGGCAGAGGGGAGTAGGCAGCTATAATGCACTGACGATCATAGCAACGGTGATCACCGTTATATCGTGCTTTGTGTCCAGAGAAAGTAATTTAGTATCGAGTGCTTTCCATGTTTTGTCAATTCGCGTTCTTGCCATTAATTTGTCGATGTGTATGGCAATGTTAATTTACGAGACGATGTTGTTTGTGTATGCGATCAAAGAGCTGTTTCAAAATCTTCAAAATAAGAATGAAGATCTGCAATTTTAGCTAGTTACGATGCATTGACCAAGCTTCGCAATCGTCGCAGCATGGGAAAGGTGATGGAGCAGTATGAACAAGATGGAACACCGTATTGCATGATACTAGGAGATATTGATGACTTTAAACGTATTAATGACACTTATGGTCATACATGTGGGGACATTGTACTGCAAAAGATTGCAGAGATCATACAAACCCTGGTAGAACCATATGGTGTGGCATGTCGATGGGGTGGAGAGGAGATTTTGATTTTGCTACATGGTACGCCGGAGGAGGGATTAAAACTTGCGGAACGTATGCGCGAGACAATCGCACAGACAGCAGTTATGTACAAGGGAATACGAGTAAAGGTGAGTATGACCTTTGGCTTTGGCAGTGGTGCAGAAAGCAGGATGATTGAGAAACTTGTCACAGTAGTAGATGCCAGATTATATATTGGCAAAGAAAATGGAAAAAAATCAAGTAGTGTCTAAAAGTTCAATTTGATAACAAAATTGAACTTTTCCCCGCAATGAGTTTAAGAAAAAACAAAGATCTGCATTGTTTTTGAACGTCGGGTGTGCTATTATAGCAACATATTGAAGTTCGAGACAGCAGAAATGACACGAAATTGAACTTTCTTACATATAATGTTCTGCAAATTGAACTAGATTGATAAATAAAAGATTGGTTAGCAGTGCAGCAGTTGCGACTGCGGAATTGCACCTGGAGAAAGGAATGAGAATGTTTATGGAACGGACGTTTGCAGAACGGCTGCAAGACGCTATGAGACAGCGCGGGTTCAAGCAGGTAGATCTTGTACGCGAAGCGGATAAATATGGCGTCAAGCTTGGGAAGAGCCATATGAGTCAATATGTGAGCGGAAAGACAGTGCCGCGAGCGGAAATTCTTCGTTTTCTGGCAAACTGTCTGCAGGTAGACGCAGACTGGCTTTTGACGGGAGAAGGAGACAGCCGAATGGTAGAAGAAAATACCATCCATAATGTGGGCGAGAAAAACACCGCTCGTAAAGCAGAAGACAGAGAGTGTGCAGAAGGAATAATTGAGGGAAGGTATCCCGGAAAGGATCAACCCAAAATAGAGTGAAATCAGGAGGAAGTATCATGAGAGAGTTTATGAAGTCATCCAAATTAGATAATGTATTATATGATGTAAGAGGACCGGTTGTTGAGGAAGCAAATCGCATGGAGGATGCCGGGACACAGGTTCTTAAATTAAATATAGGAAATCCTGCACCGTTTGGTTTTCGTGCACCGGATGAGGTGATCTATGATATGCGCAGACAACTTGCAGACTGTGAGGGATATTCGCCGGCAAAAGGAATGTTTTCGGCTCGAAAGGCGATCATGCAGTATGCGCAGTTGAAACATATACCAAATGTTGCTATAGAAGATATTTATACGGGAAATGGTGTTAGCGAACTGATCAATCTCAGCATGTCTGCTTTGCTCGACAGTGGGGATGAAGTGTTGGTGCCATCACCGGATTATCCATTGTGGACAGCGTGTGTGACGCTGGCGGGAGGTACCGCCGTGCATTACTTATGCGATGAGCAGTCAGAATGGTACCCGGATATTGAGGATATCCGCAAAAGATCAATGACCGCACAAAAGCAATTGTCATTATCAATCCGAACAATCCGACCGGAGCACTCTATCCGAAAGAAGTGCTGCAGCAGATTGTAGATGTAGCGAGAGAACATCAGATCATGATCTTTTCGGATGAGATTTATGACCGTTTGGTGATGGATGACGAAGAGCATGTTTCAATCGCATCACTGGCACCTGATCTGTTCTGCGTGACGTTCAGCGGCTTATCAAAATCGCACATGATTGCCGGTTTCCGTGTAGGCTGGATGGTTTTAAGCGGCAACAAGGCGATGGCAAAGATTACATTTTGGGCTTAAATATGCTTTCTAATATGCGCTTGTGTTCGAATGTTCCGGCACAGTCCATTGTTCAGACGGCACTTGGCGGCCATCAAAGTGTGCAAAATTACATTGTGCCGGGTGGGCGCATTTATGAGCAGCGAGAGTATATTTATAAGGCGCTCAATGACATCCCGGGAATTACTGCTGTCAAACCAAAGGCTGCCTTTTTATATTTTTCCTAAAGTAGATACGAAGAAGTTTAATATTGTGGATGATGAAAAATTTGCATTGGATCTGCTTCGGGATAAGAAGATTTTGATCATTCATGGCGGTGGATTTAACTGGAGTGAGCCGGATCACTTTCGTGTGGTATATCTTCCTCGGATTGAAGTGTTGGAAGAATCCATTCATAAGATGGAAGAATTCTTTAGTTATTACCATCAATAATTATGTGCCTGCAGGGTGATCGTAGCAAATTTTAAACCTTAAAATTTGTAGTAGTTTTTTCAAAAAAAAGTGTTGTATAATTAGTCAGATAATATGTGATCTGATATAGGAAATCTGTGTACGAAATCATATTCGTATATTCTTTTCTATATTGAGTGATGGGTGGCAGATGCACTATTAGAAATGAGGAAAATATGAAGAAAAGACGGTTGCCGTTTGTATGGCAAATATTGATGAACAATATAATGATGTCTTTTTACACCGGTTTCGTAAATTTGCGGAAGAAAATGACATTAATCTGCTTTATTTTTATTCGTTCAGTGCGTTTTATTTTATGGATTCGCATGATATCGGAGAGCGGAAAATATATCGTTTGATCAACTATGATATCTTAGATGCACTGGTTATTTTTCCAGTGACTATTTTGGATGATGATATCTTAACCGGGATTGTGAATGATGCAAATCAAAAGGGTATCCCGGTTATAGCAATTGATCGTGAATTAGAGGGATGTATCAGTGTTTGCATTGATGATCTTGAAGCAATTTATAAGATTACATCGCATATGATCGAAGAGCATCATGTGAAGAATATTAATTTTATTGCAGGATGCAAAGGAGAAAGCTGCTCAGAAGCTCGCATTGAAGCGTATAAGAGAGCTCTGCAAGATCATAATTTGGAAGTGGACGAGCGGCGTATTGACTATGGCGATTTTTGGAATGGGCCAACATTAGAGGCTATGCAGCGGTTTGTTGATAGTGGTATTCCTATGCCGGAAGCGGTGGTGTGCGCCAATGATGTTATGGCATTGGCAGTGGAAGAGTTTTGGAGCAGCGTGGTTTTCAGGTGCCGGAGGATATTATGATCACCGGTTATGATGGCATCCCGGAGGCTGTCAATCATCAGCCGCATATTGCAACGGCAGGGCGTGATATCACAGAAGTGACACGACAGGTGTTTGACATTTTGAAAGAGCTTTTTGACGGCAAGACATTTCCGGACAATTATATTCATAAGATTGATGCAAATCTACAATTGTACGGAAGTTGTGGATGCGAGAGAGACACGGGCAAGAATCAGAATGCTTTGGTTCATTCGTTGTGCTTATGGCAGGCAGAGATGAAGTATTTTATGATGGATCAGATCCGTATGTCAGCGTCACTTACAAAGGCAACGAACTTTGCTGAAGTGTTTGATGGTATTATGCAGTCAACGGCTAAGTTAAACAACGAATATATCATGATATGCATTGTGGATAATTTCATGGACGAGGAAGAATTTTCCGATATTGTGGAGAATAGTATGGCACAGCATACCGGATATTCCTCGCGAATGAATCGTGTACTATACCGCAAACATGGTGTATGGCAGGGAATGATCGATTATAATACAAATGATCTTTTGCCGGATCTGGATGAGATTTTGGACGACTGTGGAAGTCTTTGCTTCTTTCCGCTGCACATTCATGCGCAGACGGTAGGTTATGCTGTTATTTCGATTGATGAAGATACAGCTGACATTATTCGTTATTATGAGTTTTTCTTGAATGTGTGCAATGCATTAGATATGTCCAAGACACAGCGGAGACAGCAGACGATCATTGAGAACTTAGAGAATAAATATGTCCATGATCCGTTGACAGGTTTGTTTAACAGACGTGGTTTTTATATGAATATCAAATCAGACTTTGAGAAGTGTGTAGAGGAGCAGCAAAAGTTCAAATTGCTTTCGGTTGACTTAAACGGTCTGAAGGTGATCAATGATACGTATGGCCATGCAGATGGTGATATTGCAATATCGACGATTGCGAAGGCTCTGCAGGCATCTGGCGGAATGAATGACTGCTGTGCAAGATTTGGCGGTGACGAGTTTATTGTTGCCGGTCCGGAGAATGATAATGACACCGGAGAGTTGTTGATCGAGAAGGTGCATCGATATCTGGACGAGTTTAATGCATCTTCCGGTAAGCCATATCAAGTAGATGCAAGTATCGGATTGGTTTCTTTGAAACCGGATCGATCAATTTCGCTAGAGGAGATTATTAAAGAAGCAGACGAGAGGATGTATCGCGAGAAAGTAAAATATCATAAACAACGTCAGTAATTGTGTCATTTATTGTTTATGTGTAAGGAAGCTGCAGAGTTTTTGAAATAAAGTGAATGATATAAGAGGTCGTATTCCATGGAATACGACCCCTTTTGAAAAGCCGAAATATTACCGCTATGAAACCCACACTTATTGTTTTCGGAAGATCCGTAAAATGATTAACACCCGAGTAGTTCCTTTGAATCTAATACAATGGTGAAAGGACCGTTGCCAACCAGCGATACATGCATATGTGCACCAAAAGATCCATGTTGTACGACATCACAGTAATCGTTTGCTTTGGTAAGCATGTATTCATAGAGAGCTTTTGCGTGCTCCGGGTTTACCGGCTTCCATGAAGGAAGGGCGATGGCCCTTTTTACAGTTGGCATATAAGGTGAATTGGGAGACGAGAAGCAGTTCGCCGCCAACATCGGAGAGTGATAGATTGGTTTTTCCGCTTTCATCGTCAAAAATACGCATTTTGAGTGCCTTATCTAGCATTTTGTCTGCTATGTCTGTGGTATCTGTGTCACTGACTCCCACAAGGATCAGAAGCCCTTTGCTGATCCTGCCAATGATAGCCTCATCGACGGTTACTTTTGCTTCATCAACACGTTGTATCACTAATTTCATATTTTTTTCTGCCTTTCTTTTTTTTCTCAAACTGCGCACTTCAAAAATTATCATGTTGTCACATATTGCTTATTATGTCAACAATAAATATAGTATTTTGCAGCCGATAAGCTAACTTGTTCTGCCTGCAGAGAACTAAGATAATTGCCGCAGAACGCAGAGTTTTTGCGTGATTTCTTATTTTGTTACATCTCTGATGAATACATGCCTGAAGGATTGTCTGAGATGTCCCGGTCTAGCAAGGTATCATCGATTTTTGGACGGGACGCTTTCGCTACGATGCGCTACGTCACGTTACTTAATGTCTCTGAAATACGAGACATAAGTAACGACGAGCGCAAAGTCCCTTTCAAAAATGATGATTACCTTGCTTCTGGGACTTCGAGTTTCCGAAAGGCATGTAAATCAATCATCAGAGATAACAAAATCTAGAAATCACCAAAAACGAAAATGCGGCAAGGCAATTACTATAGTTCTCTGCCAGCAGAAATCACTATGTTGTGGCTGCAAAATACTTAGTATTCTTTGACATAATAAGCAATATGCGACCTAACAGAAGCTTTGGATGTGCGAAATTTGAGTTTTTAATATAAATTTAATTTTTCGTTTAACATCATACCATATTTTTATGTTATGATAAACAACGTTAGAAAAAAAAGAGGATGGAAGTAGCATGTTTGGTTATGTAAGAATCCGTAAACCGGAGCTGTTAGTAAAAGACTATGAGTGTTACAAGGGTTTTTACTGCGGCCTGTGTCATTCATTGCGGGATACCTATGGGCTGCGGGGGCAGGTTACGCTGACGTATGACATGACATTTTTGGTGTTGTTGCTTTCATCAGTGTATGATCTGGCGGTAAAGGAGGAACACAAGCGATGCATTATCCATCCGGCAGGCAAACGACGTGTGATCCGTACGGAAGCAGCAGACTATGCAGCAGATATTAATATGCTTCTGAGCTATTATCATTTTGTGGACGATAAGCAGGATGAACATTCGCTGGCGGCATCATTGGGAGTTCAGATGTATCGTGGGCAGAGCAGACGATTGGAGCAACACTATCCAAGACAGGCAAGAGCAATTGCTGAGGGAATGCAAAGGCTTCATTTGTTAGAGCAGGAAGACTGCAGGAATGTTTCTGCTCTGGCAGATTGTTTTGGCCGCATGCTTGCAGAAGTGTTTGCGTGGAAAGAAGATGGATTGGCAGATTTTTTCGGGAAACCGGATATTATTTGGGCAAATTTATCTATATTATGGATGCTTTTGAGGATTTGCCGGAAGACACCCATAAGGAGAGATTTAACCCTTATCTGGGGACTGACCGTCGGGAATTATTACCGCAGGTCGAGGAGCAGCTGTTGACAGAGATCGCGGCTGCCGGAGCAGCATTTGAGAAGCTACCGTGCCTGAAGTATAGAGATATTATGCGTAATATTTTATATGCAGGAGTATGGAATCGCTTTGATAGGATAAAACAGGAATTGCAGAAGGAGGAACAATAATGGATCCATATAAGGTGCTGGGGATTTCCAGCGATGCAACAGATGAAGAGGTAAAAAAGGCATATCGTGAACTGAGTCGTAAATATCATCCTGATGCAAATGCCAATAATCCGTTGAAGGATCTGGCAGAGGAAAAGTTTAAGGAAGTGCAGGCGGCATATTCGCAGATCATGGATATGCGTGCGAAAGGCTACGCAACAAATGACAGTCAGACGTCTGGCGGCTATAGTGCCGGCTATCAGGGACAAGGCTATCAGGGTCAGGGGTATCAAGGCCAGAACAGTGGACAGGGTTATAATCCATATCAGCGTGGTCAATATCAAAGTTATGGTGGCCAATATGGAAGAGATCCATATGCGGGCAATGAATGTGGAACAGGCAATCTGTGCTGCGATCTTTGGTGTGCGGATACACTTTGTGAATGCATGGGAGGAGATTTGTGTACATGTTTCTAAAGTCTGGCAGGGTTAGTTATGGTGGTATGATCACAGCGGCCATGGTGGTGTTATTGTATTTGTCTTGCGTGTTTGAGAATTGTTCATTATTTTGCCTGGCGGCAGCGGCTTTCTTAGGAGGCGTGACAACTTGGCAGAGAGGGTGGAAGGATGGATTGCTGGTTTCTGCGGCAGCAGGTGTATTAGGTGTAGTGTTGTTGCCAAATAAATGGTATGTGTTGACATATGCGGCATTCGTACTGTATGTTTTCGCGTGGGAGTGCTTGGAACACTTTTTTTCAAAGAAACAAAGGATGCTTGCGTGGATACTAAAAGGAATATTGTATCATGTGCTTTTGATCTGTGCAGTTTGTAGCTATGTTTATGTATTTGGTTTCCAACAGCTTGTACAAGGATTCTTGCTGACGGTTTTGCAGCATTCTAAGATCTTGTTTGGTTTGGTGGCTGTACTTTTGGCAGAGGTGGTTTGGATCGTATTTGACAGGGCATATGCAGTATTTCGTATCAAATGGAGTCAGTGGATGCATAGAGCAGGGGCTGGCGGGTCAAGCAGACTATAGACGAACCGGTAAATTCATGATATAATTAAAAAGTATGACTATGGTTATCAGACGGAGTTTGGTGACCGGATATGAGGTATTACAGCATAAAGGGCGCAGCAATGCGTAAAATGGAGGAAAATATGGGAATCTTTAAGGATGACGAGGAAAAGACGACAGAGAATGTTTCGTTACCGGAGGATTTGAATTTGGATGATATCGGTGATGATCTAGGTTCATTATTTGATGAGGACAAGACGGACGATGCAGATGATAATGTGGATAAGGATCTGTTAAGCCAGATTTTTTCGGATGGTGAGGATGTTTCAGAGAGTGATGATAAGACCTCTGATGGAGAAATGGATGAAGATTTGAGCAAACTCTTAGGTGAGATAGAAGATATTGAGGATGTGGCAAAAGAGTCTGCGGCGAAGGAAGCAGAGAAAAGACGGCATCAAATCATAAGAAAAACAATAAGAAAACGGATAAGGTAAAGGAAAATAAGACAGCACATATGGATGCACCCGGAGAAGTGTCTGATGACACAGTGACGGTGATCAGTCAGGGAACCACCGTTAATGGCGGTATTAATTCGGCCGGGGCTGTTGATGTAATGGGTACGATCAATGGTGACATTACTTCCCGTGGTAAAGTAGCGATCAATGGTACAGTGACAGGTAATGTTTCCGGTGCAGAGATCTATGTTAATACGAAGCGACTGGAAGGATCTTTGGACAGCGAAGGAACTGTGCAGATCAGTGAAGGAACAGTGATCATTGGAAATGTTACCGGAACATCTGCGTATATTGCCGGAGCTGTGAAGGGAACGATCGACGTGCAAGGTGCGGTTGTCTTAGAGGAAGGCGCTGTTGTTAAGGGAGATGTTATTGCAGAGTCTTTGCAGATCAATCAGGGCGCTGTTTTGGACGGATCCTGCTCGTTGGATTATACTGATGTGGATATTGATAAGTTTTTTGCATAGAAATGAGGATAATTATGGCTAAGTATAAGAGAGTATTATTAAAATTAAGTGGTGAAGCTTTGGCCGGTCCGAATAAGACAGGTTTTGATGAGGCTACCTGCTTAGAAGTGGCAAGACAGGTAAAGAGTCTGGTCGAGGATGGTGTACAGGTTGCTATCGTGACCGGTGGCGGTAACTTTTGGAGAGGTCGTACCAGTGAAACGATCGACCGCACCAAGGCAGATCAGATCGGTATGTTAGCTACCGTTATGAACTGTGTATATGTTTCTGATATTTTCCGCTATGTTGGTTTGAAGACAAGTGTTATGACGCCGTTTGTCTGCGGAGCGTTTACAGAACTGTTTTCAAAGGATAAAGCTGTGAAGGCGTTGGAAGCGGGAGAGGTTGTATTTTTGCCGGTGGAACGGGACATCCTTACTTTTCAACAGACACAGCCACTGTGCTTCGTGCGATTGAGATCGAGGCAGATGTGATCTTATCCGGTAAATCCATTGATGGCGTATACGACTGTGATCCGGCCGTACATCCGGAAGCGAAAAAGTTTGATACGATTTCCATTGATGAGGTGGTCAATAAGCGTTTGGGTGTTATTGATCTGGCAGCAGCGGTTCTATGCATGGAGAATCATATGCCGATGATGATCTTTGGATTGAATGAAAAGAACAGTATTATTGACACAGCAATGGGAACAACAGCAGGTACGTTGGTAGAAGCATAGAGAATAAGAAAGGTATGGTGTAAACATGAGTGTATCATTAGGACAATTTGAAGAGAAAATGAATAAATCAATTGAAAGTCTTGCAAACGAGTATACGACGATCCGAGCAGGCCGCGCTAATCCGCATGTGTTGGATCGTATTTCGGTGGATTATTATGGACAGCCGACAAACTTACAGTCTGTTGCCAATATTTCCGTATCTGAGGCACGTACATTGGTGATCCAGCCTTGGGAGACAAGTTTGATCAAGGAGATTGAGAAAGCAATCTTAGTTTCTGATCTGGGACTTACGCCAAATAATGACGGTAAAGTGATCCGTTTGACTTTCCCGGAACTGACGGAGGAACGTCGTAAGGATTTGACAAAGGATGTCAAGAAAAAAGGGCGAGGATGCCAAGGTAGCGATCCGTAATATCCGCAGAGATGCGAACGATTATATCAAAAAAGAGCAGAAAGCAAATGAAATTTCTGAGGATGAGCAGAAGGATGCGGAGGCAGAAGTACAGAAACTGACAGATCAGTTTGTTAAGAAAATTGATGAAATGGTTGAGTCAAAATCTAAAGAGATCATGACAGTATAGTATAACATAGTTTTGAGAGATTTTCTCAAAACATGGATCATAGGGATGGACGGAATGGGTCTATCCCTACTTTTCAATAAAGGAATATGGCGTCTGCTCCCGGGATGGGTGCAGTTGCGCATAGAAATGAGGATATAGATGAGTGATGAGAAGAGAGCCGTACCCAGACATGTAGCGATCATTTTGGATGGCAACGGAAGATGGGCTAAAAAGCGTTTCCTTCCAAGGAACGCAGGTCATGCAGCTGGCAGCAAAAACGTAGAAAAGATTTGTGCGGCAGCATGGGATATGGGCATTGAATACGTGACGATGTATGCATTTTCAACGGAGAATTGGTCCAGACCCAAAGAGGAAGTCGATGCTTTGATGAAGTTGTTATATAGTTACTTAAAGGATTGCCTGAAAACCAGTGAGAAGAACAACATGCAGGTACGCGTGATAGGAGATATTACGAGACTGGCACCGGATCTGCAGGATCAGATCCGTGAGTTGGAAGAGTTTTCGGCAAAAAATACCGGGTTGCATTTTCAGGTTGCCTTAAACTATGGCAGCAGAGATGAAATTCGGCGTGCGGTGACCAAGATGGGGAAAGATGTTAAAGACGGCATTTTGAATCCGATAGATATTACCGAGGAGACGATTTCCGGATATTTGGATACAAAGGGAATACCGGATCCGGATCTTATGATACGAACCAGCGGTGAACAGAGGCTTTCTAATTATCTGTTGTGGCAGATGGCCTATACCGAGTTTTATTTTACAGATTGTTTGTGGCCTGATTTTAATAAAAAAGAATCCTGGAAAAGGCAGTAGAATATTATCAACAAAGGGACCGGCGTTTCGGTGGTGTCAAATAGAAAGGGAGCAGATATGTTTAAGACTAGACTACTGAGTGGAATTGTATTGATGATCATTACGATCGCATTGATGATCTTTGGCGGTTTGCCATTGTTTTGGGTAATAACATTGATCACTGTGATCGGCCTGTTTGAACTTTATCGTGCCGTTAAAATGGAAAAGACAGTACCGGCGTTGATCGGATATGCCGCGAGTATTGGCCTGGATCTGTTGTTGGCGGCACAAAAAACGGACTATGTTATTATGTTGTTGATCGGTGCGCTGATGCTTATGATGGCTTGTTATGTGATCGCTTACCCAAAATATTGCAGTGAACAGATCATTATGTTATTTTTTGATTGATCTATGTGACAATGATGTTGTCGTATGTATTTCAGGTACGTATGCTTGAGGGAGGTCAACTGATGGTATGGCTGATCTTTATCGGAGCATGGGGCTCGGATACTTGTGCATACTGTGTCGGTAAATTGATCGGAAAGCATAAAATGCCATCTAAATTGAGTCCAAATAAGACCATTGAAGGATGTGTGGGGGGGATTATTGGTGCAGCTTTGATCGGCTTTTTGTTTGCACTGGCTTTTACCGCACCCAGACCGCATTGTGGTGGCAGTTTGCAGTGGTTGGTGCAGCATCTTCTGTTATTTCGCAGATTGGCGATCTGACAGCATCTGCGATCAAGAGAAATCACGACATTAAAGATTATGGGACATTGATCCCGGGTCATGGCGGCATTTTAGACCGTTTTGACAGTATTATTTTTACAGCGCCTATCGTATATTATTTAGTGACGATGTTTCATTCGCTGTAGGATTATAATAGGGTATTAAGTGTATTTTTGACTATGCATTATTTGTGATGCGGATAGTTTTACGAATGCAGGAGAAACTTTGAAATGGAGGGTTATTTAACCATGAAACAGATAGCAGTACTTGGTTCTACAGGATCGATCGGAACACAGACATTAGAGGTTGTCAGAGCAAATGAAGATATGCAGATTGTAACGCTTGCAGCAGGGTCTAATATTGATCTGTTGGAAAAACAGATTGTAGAATTTACGCCGAAGTTAGTGTGCGTGTATTTGGAAGACAAGGCAAAAGAATTACAGGAGCGTTTGCATTTACGTAAAGATGCTGCGGCGGATACCGAGATCGTTACGGGAATGGATGGACTGATCGCCTGTGCAACCTATTCCGAAGCAACCATAGTTGTTGCAGCAGTAGTTGGCATGATCGGGATTCGTCCTGTGATCGAGGCGATCAAGTCAGGGAAAGACATTGCCTTTGCCAACAAAGAAACATTGGTGACGGTCGGTCACATCATTATGCCTTTGGTGGAGAAGCATGGCGTTAAGCTATTGCCGGTGGACAGTGAACATGCAGCTATTTTTCAGTGTCTGCAAGGCGAGGAACATGGCTCTTTACATAAAATTTTGCTTACGGCATCCGGTGGACCGTTCCGTGGTAAAAAGAAAGAGGAATTAGAACATATCCGCGTGGAAGATGCGCTCCATCATCCGAACTGGAGTATGGGACGCAAGATCACGATCGATTCTGCAACGATGGTCAATAAGGGGTTGGAAGTGATCGAAGCCCGTCATCTGTTTGATGTGGATTTTGATCGTATACAAGTCGTTTTGCAGCCACAGAGTGTGATACACTCTATGGTGGAATTTGAAGATGGAGCGGTAATGGCGCAGCTTGGAACGCCGGATATGAAACTGCCGATCCAGTATGCCTTGACATATCCACATCGCCGTTATCTACAGGGCGAGCGGTTAGATTTTTGGAAATTGCAGGAGATCACGTTTGAGCAGCCGGATATGGACACTTTTGAAGGATTAGCTCTAGCATATGAGGCAGGACGTACAGGAGGCAGTCTTCCAACGGTATTAAATGCTGCGAATGAAATGGCGGTAGCACTGTTTTTACAGCATAAGATCGGTTATTTGGATATAGCACGTTTGATCGCTTGGAGTATGGAGCATCATCATGTGATCAAAGATCCGTCATTGGAGGAAATTTTGGCGGTAGAGAAAGACGTATATCGTTTGCTGAAAGAGAAGATCAAAGCATAAAGAAAGGATAGATGTCATCGGAAACGATGGCAGATTGGAGAAAACTATGAACATAATTGCAGCATTGTTGATATTCACAGTCATTGTGGTGATTCATGAATTGGGGCACTTTCTACTTGCGAAAAAACACGGTGTCGGAGTACCTGAATTTTCCGTGGGAATGGGTCCGAGAATTATTACGTTTGCAAAGACAAAGAAAGGGCCGGTTTGTCGATTTTTCTGTTCGCAAAAGAAGTTTGATGCCTACGAAGACTGGCAGGATGTAACTAAATATTCTTGGAAACTTTTACCAATCGGTGGATCCTGTGCTATGGTAGGGAAGACGAGGACAATGATGCGGCAGATTCTTTTTAATACAAAGGGTGTGTGGGCACGCTTCTCTATCGTATTTGCAGGTCCCTTCTTTAACTTTATTCTGGCATTTGTATTTTCGGTTATCATTCTGGCCAATAACGGAATAGATATTCCGCGTGTTCTTGCAGCGTATGACAATCAGCCGGCAAGTGAGGCTGGAATCAAAAAGGTGATGTGATCCGCCGGATCAATGGCAAAAAATTACGATCGGCCGTGAAATTGACACGTACTTGATGTTACATCCTTTGAGTGGAGAAGAGGTAAAGGTAGAGATCGAGCGTGACGGCAAAGAAAAGACAATCATGGTAGATCCGAATTATACCGCATATTTGTTTGGCTTTTCCTACAAACAGCAGAACACGGCAGATACGAAAATCTCAGATGTGAGCAAAGATTCGCCGTTTCAAAAGGCAGGCGTTAAGGCGGGGGGATGAGATCTTGTCTGTAAATGGACGTACTGTGGATAATGGCGAAGAACTTGGCAAAGTCATGGAAGAAGAGAAAAAAGAAGGAGAAGCGATTTCATTTGTGATCCGCAGAGGCAGCGAAGAGAAAACGTATGAGATCGCACCAAAATCTTACAAGACCAAAACACTGGGAATATATGCTTCTGATTATCAGAAGGGTAATGCAGGACAGATTTTGCAGTATAGTTTGATCGAAGTAAAATATTGGATCGAGACAACGGTTGCCAGCTTAGGCCAGCTTGTGACCGGCAAAATGTCGATGAAGGAAGTATCCGGTCCGGTTGGTATTGTAGATACTGTCGGAACCATGATCAATGAGACGTCTAAGATCGGTTTGAAAGAAATGTGGCTGAGCATTTTGTACATGGCAGTATTGCTAAGTGCTAACTTAGGCGTTATGAACCTGCTGCCATTACCGGAACAGGATGGCGGACGTCTGGTCTTTATTTTGAGAGAAGCTGTGCGTGGTAAGCCGGTAGACCGCGAAAAGGAAGGCTATATACATTTCGCAGGTTTCGTATTACTAATGCTATTTATGGTATTTGTATTATACAATGACGTGATTAAGATCATTCATTAATACGGGAGAAGGATAGGTGAGGATAGATGCGTGAACAGACAAAAGTGATTCAGATAGGTGATCGTAAGATCGGTGGTGGCAATCCGGTAGCAATTCAGTCGATGACGAATACCAAGACAGAGGATGTGGCAGCAACCGTTGCACAGATTCATGCGCTGGAGGAGTCCGGCTGTGATATTATCCGTTGTGCAGTACCAACAATGCAGGCGGCAGAAAGTTTGAAAGAGATTCATAAGCAGATCCATATTCCGCTGGTCGCAGACATTCATTTTGACTATCGTCTGGCATTGGCGGCAATTGAAAACGGGGCAGATAAGATTCGTATCAATCCTGGCAACATTGGTGATGAGGAGCGTGTACGTGCTGTTGTGAATGCTGCTAAGGAGCGTGGGATCCCGATCCGTGTCGGCGTCAATAGTGGCTCTCTTGAAAAAGATATTATTGCAGAATACGGTCATGTGACGGCGGAGGGGTTGGTAAAGAGTGCATTACAGAAAGTTGCAATGATCGAAAATATGGGCTATGACAATTTGGTCATCAGTATTAAATCCTCGGATGTATTAATGAGTATCAAAGCACATGAGTTAATGGATAAACAGAGTCGTTATCCGCTGCACGTTGGAATTACGGAGTCTGGAACGGTTCACTCCGGGAACATTAAATCAGCGATCGGTATTGGAACGATTCTGTATGAGGGTATTGGAGATACGATACGTGTGTCTCTCACTGGTGATCCGGTCGAAGAGGTACGCTCGGCAAAACTTATTTTGCGGACACTTGGGTTGCGTAAAGGGGGCGTAACGGTTGTTTCTTGCCCAACTTGTGGACGAACTCAGATTGATTTGATCGGTCTTGCAACGAAAGTGGAAAATATGGTCAAGGATCTTGACAAAGATATAAAAGTAGCTGTAATGGGCTGCGTTGTAAATGGTCCCGGAGAGGCGAGAGAGGCTGATATCGGAATTGCCGGGGGCAAAGGTGAGGGTCTTTTGATCAAAAAGGCGAAGTGATCCGTAAAGTTCCGGAAGATCAATTACTCTTAGCATTGCAGCAGGAACTTGATAGGATGTGATCGAATGGAAAAGTTACTACAGGAAACGTTTGCTGATCTTCGTTTGACGGCAAGGCAGCAGTCTGTTTTTGAGGAAGTATATGTAGAACGTCTGTGTCTGTTGCGGGAGCAAAAAGAGTGGAGGTTCATATTGTCAGTGAACATATTATTCCATACCGTGAGATTGCACTGTTAGAGTACGCATTGAATCAGTTGTTTGATAAAGCAGGATTTACCGTACAGGTAACAGATCGGTTTCGACTGTCAGAACAGTATACGCCTGAGAATTTTTGGCAGGAATACCAGGACAGCATTTTGATGATCTTGAAAGAAAGCAATGTTCTGGAATTTAACATGTTTTATAGTGGAGAGTGTCATCTCGAAGGGGAGACACTCTATTTGAGCTGTGACGATGATATATTGTTTCGTGCCAGAGAGACAGAGGTGATCAAGAAAGTTCAAGATCTTTTTTCAAGAAAAGCCGGATTTTCGATCACATTAAAGATCAGTTACCGTGAACCGCAGATTCAAGAAGAGGAAGAGATCAGCTATCGCGATGTGATACAACATAAGAATCAGGTGCAGTCGGTGGAGGCATTCGGTACGGAGAAAGCGCAAGGGTCCGAGCGTGGTTCCGGAACAAAAAACATGGGTGCACAAGGAAAAACCGCAGGAAGATCACAGGATCCGGGGACAGTCTCCGGACAGAAAGCACCTACAGAGACTGTCGTCAAGACCGCGGCGGAACCGGTTGTGGAGAAAAAGAACGATACCACGGAGAAGAAAGCCGGAGGAGAGAAAAAAGACGTTTCGAGGCAATCCTTACAGCCGAAAAGGTGGAAGAGGTTCGTTTCATGGCAATGTGGACGAAGAATGTTTCTATGGACGTAACTGTGATGGCAATATGATCAAGATTGCAGATATCCAGGAGGATCCTGGTGAGGTTGTGATCGAGGGAATGATATTGTCTTCGGAAGAGAGGGAGCTTAAAAGTGGTAAGATCCTGTTAATGTTTAATATTACAGATTTTACCGATACGATTCAGGCGAAGATCTTTTTGGAGCCGGAAGTATTAGAATCCATTGGCGGAGAACTCAAAAACGGTAAATTTATAAAACTGAAAGGAATCCCGATTTTTGATACCTTTAGCCGCGAGATCACGATCAGTTCAGTACGTGGCATCAAACCGGGCAAAGATACCAGAGAAAACGGATGGATATCTATGAGGGCCCAAAACGAGTGGAATTACATGCACATACACAAATGAGTGAGATGGACTCAGTAGTTCCGGTACGTGAATTTGTGAAGCGTGCAAAAGAGTGGGGACACCCTGCAGTGGCGATCACAGACCACGGTGTTGTACAGTCATTTCCGGATGCAGATCATGAAGTGGATCGTGACGATGCATTTAAGGTGTTGTATGGCGTCGAAGCATATTTGGTCGATGATCTGATCGAAGCGGTTCAAAATGATGAAGGACAAGCGTTTGATGATACGTATGTTGTGTTTGACTTGGAGACGACAGGAATTGGTCCTAAAAGCAACGAAATCATAGAAATTGGTGCTGTAAAGGTCGAAAATCGTACGATCACCGATCGTTTTAGTACCTTTATCAATCCGCACCGACCGATTCCATATCATATCACGAAATTGACATCCATTGATGACTCTATGGTTTGCGATGCGGATGGGATCGAAACTGTTCTTCCACGATTTTTGAGTTCTGTGAAGGGGCAGTCATGGTGGCACATAACGCCGGATTTGATATGGGATTTATTAGCCAGAAATCATCAGATCTCGGGCTTGACTGCAAATTTACGATTGTGGATACGGTGTCTGTTGCGCGAGCACTTTTACCGGAACTTAAAAATTACAAATTACATACTGTGGCAAAAGCAGCTTAATGTTTCTCTGGAACATCATCATAGAGCGGTGGACGATGCAGAGGCAACGGCAGAAATCTTTTTGCATATGATCAAGCGGTTGGAAGACAAGGAGATCAAGAATCTGACACAGTTAAACGAGGCTTGTATTCCGAATGAGGAGTCGATTCGTAAGATGCCATCGTATCATGCTGTTATCTTAGCCAAAAATGAAACCGGCCGCGTGAATCTGTATCGTTTGGTGTCAGAGTCTCATTTGAAATACTTTAACAGACGACCGAAATTGCCAAAGAGTCTGTTTATGAAGTGGCGTGAGGGCCTTTTGATCGGTTCAGCGTGTGAGGCGGGTGAGTTGTTCCGTGCACTTGTTGAAGAAAAGCCGGAGGAAGAGATTGACCGTTTAGTCCGCTTTTATGATTATTTGGAGATCCAGCCGATCGGGAACAATGAATTCATGGTTCGTGACGAAGATAAATATCCGCAGATACAGGATGATAACGATCTGAAGGAGCTTAACCGTCGGATCGTTTCTCTTGGAGAGGCTTATAATAAGCTGGTTGTGGCAACCTGCGATGTGCATTTTCTGAATCCGGAAGATGAGGTGTATCGCCGTATTATTATGTCCGGTAAGGGGTTTGCGGATGCGGATCAGCAGGCACCGCTATATTATCGAACAACAGAGGAAATGCTTGCGGAATTTCAATATCTTGGATCCAAAAAAGGCAGAGGAAATTGTCATTACGAACACCAATCTGATCGCTGATATGGTGGATAAGATTTATCCGTGCAGTCCGAGAAAATGTCCGCCGTATATTGAAAATTCTGATCAGGATCTGCGTAATATCTGCTATAACAGAGCACATGAGATCTATGGTCCTGATCTTCCTCCGGTCGTTGAAGAGCGTTTAGAGAGAGAGTTAAAATCGATCATTGGTAACGGATATGCCGTGATGTATATTATTGCACAGAAGTTGGTGTGGAAGTCTAACGAAGATGGATACCTGGTTGGTTCCCGAGGCTCAGTTGGATCATCCTTTGCGGCAACGATGTCCGGAATTACGGAGATCAATCCGTTGCCGGCACATTATTATTGTTCAACCTGCCATCATTATGACTTTGATGATCCGGTGATCAAGGAAAATGCGGGAACTTCTGCGTGCGATCTTCCGGATAAGATCTGTCCGAATTGTGGGACAGTAATGAACAAAGAAGGTCATGATATTCCGTTTGAAACATTCTTGGGATTTAAGGGGAGACAAAGAGCCTGATATCGACCTGAACTTCTCAAATGAGTATCAGAGTAATGCACACGATTATACGGAGGTTATTTTTTGGTGCAGGTCAGACTTTTCGTGCCGGAACGGTTGGTACAATGGCGGAAAAAACCGCATATGGCTACGTTAAGAAATATTGTGAAGAACATGAGATCACAAAGCGCAGTGCGGAAATGGAACGTATTGCGAAAGGCTGTGTAGGTGTAAGACGTACCACCGGACAGCATCCGGGCGGTATTGTAGTGCTGCCGATCGGAGAGGAAATCTACTCCTTTACCCCGGTGCAGCGTCCGGCAAATGATATGACAACAAAGATCATAACGACACATTTCGATTATCATAAGATTGATGCAAACTTGTTGAAATTGGATATTTTAGGACATTTGGATCCTACAATGATCCGTATGTTAGAGGATCTTACGGGTAAAGATGCCTCGGAGATCCCGATGAATGATCCGGAGGTGCTTTCTCTTTTTGCCTCGACAGAGGCGTTAGGTATTACTCCGGAAGATATTGGCGGATGTACGCTTGGATGTCTGGGTGTACCGGAGTTTGGAACTAACTTTGTTATGGGCATGCTGTTAGATGCTAAGCCAAAAACTTTTCGGATCTTGTCCGTATTTCGGGACTGTCACATGGTACCGATGTATGGCTTGGCAATGCACAGTATTATATTAAAAACGGTGACTGTACGTTGTCTACGGCGATCTGTACCCGTGATGATATTATGATCTATTTGATCAGTATGGGCGTGGAAAATGAACGTTCCTTTAAGATCATGGAGAGTGTACGTAAGGGAAAAGGTTTGACACCGGACATGGAAGAAGATATGCGTGCCTGCAATGTGCCGGACTGGTACATCGAATCCTGCAAAAGATCAAATATATGTTCCCAAAGCGCATGCGGCAGCTTATGTTATGATGGGATTGCGTGTTGCATGGTTTAAGGTGCACGAGCCGTTGGCGTATTATGCGTCATATTTTAGTATTCGCGCGACAGCCTTTGATTATGAGATCATGTGTCAGGGCAGAGAGCGGTTAGAGTATTACATTAATGATTACAACAGACGCAAAAAATGAGTTGTCTGACAAAGAAAAGAATACGTTAGATGATATGCATCTTGTACAGGAAATGTATGCGCGAGGATTTGGTTTTTGCAAGATTGATATTTATCGATCCAAAGCAACCAGATTTCAGATCGTGGATGGCAAATTAATGCCTGCGTTTTCATCGATCGACGGACTGGGAGATAAAGCAGCGGAGTTGATCGAGGATGAGGCGAGCAAAGGGGAATTTTTGTCGCAGGAAGACTTTAAGACCCGGTGCAAGGTCAGCGCAAATACAGTAGAGACGATGGATAGGCTTGGATTATTCGGGGATCTGCCACATTCAAATCAGATCTCGCTGATGGACTTTCTGTGATAAGAATTAACAGCAAAAAAATAAAATGTGCGTTATCATGTATCATATCGCATAATATTCATGATCGTTTTCGTGAAAAAGGGCGGTGCATTAAGCCCAATGGCATTAAGTTAAGGAAATCTCACATCACAGAAATGTGGTGTGGGATTTTTTTTGCAATAAACTATTGACAAATCAGTCATAAAATGCGGCCGCTTTAGCTACTGAGAATTTTGAGAGGTAGCTAAAGCGGCTCTTGTAATTAGAAAACATCTATTTACAAGGAGGAAATCGCATGAATAGAAACTCACAGAAATTAAGAAACTTATTATTGAATCTCATTAATAAGCAGAAGCAGGATTTAACAGGACTTGTTTCTGACCCCGATGTGAATTTTACAAGAAATAGGAAAATTCCATATGAAAATATGATTTTGTCATTGCTAACGATGGAGGGGGCTACTTTAACGAACGAACTATTACGACAGTTTGGTTGCAGTACAACTACCGCAACATCATCAGCATCATATCGATGGATATCACATAAATGTACGTTCGATTATCTGCCGTCAAAAAGTAAAAATCAGATCCTGCAGTATTGTATCATCTACCATTTAGAATTGTACGTTTTCCAATATCAGATAATTCATATGAAGTTGTAGTAACCAATCTGGACGCAGTAGAATTTCCTTCAGATGAACTAAAGAAACTATACGGCATGAGGTGGGGAATTGAAACATCTTTTAGAGATTTAAAATATACTATAGGATTACTTCATTTTCATTCGAAAAAGGTGGACTATATACTCCAAGAAATTTTCGCAGGGCTAATAATGTATAACTTTTCTGAATTGATTACCTCGCACGTAGTCATAGAAAAGGGTTCCAGAAAATATGAATATAAAATCAACTTTTCTGTTGCTGTACATATATGCCGTGATTTCCTGTTAAGTATAAATAACCCACCTGATGTTGAACTGCTCATTGCCAGATATGTACTACCCATTCGCCCCGGGCGCTCAAGGCCACGAGAAATGAAAGTCAAACAAGCAATAAGCTTCATGTATAGAATAGCATAAAATATCGAAAAATGTATCAATTTTTTGACAAGGGTATTGCTCTTGTCTATTTGTCGTACATTTTTTTGATTAATGTATTTTAATGACAAGAAAAAAGAGAAGTGGAAAAAAAGATTTAATTAGCTGCCATGATTAAGCACCGCCTTTTGTTTACGTTATTAGATTTTATTTTATTCTTCCGGAACAGAATGGAGAGGTTCAAACGTATGCGTATTTTTATTTTGCTTTTTACGTTCTTTTGCGCAAGAAGTATTTCTGAGTTGAGTTTAGCGTGACCGCCCTTTGCAGCACGTCGATAGGTTCCGTTTTTCTGTAAAATTCTTGCTTTTTCGTTATCCGCCAGTTGAATGTCCAAAATATGGATCACTTCAGCTTTTAATGCGTCATCTTCTACCGGAAATAAAATCTCCACACGTTTATCTAGGTTACGAGGCATCCAGTCTGCACTTCCCATATAGACTTCCTCGAAACCGTTGTTGTAGAAATGGAAGATTCGGCTGTGCTCCAAAAAGTCACCGACGATCGAACGTACCGTAATGTTCTCGCTGATACCCGGCATTCCGGTCTTGAGGCAGCAGATACCGCGTACAACTAATTCAATCTTAACACCGGCGGCAGCAGCTTCATACAAGGAGCTGATAATACCGGCATCGCATAGAGAATTCATTTTGGCGCGAATAAATGCTTTTTACCCTTTTGGCAAATTTCTCGGTTGATCAATTGAGTAAAGCGGTCACGCAGGCGGATCGGTGCAATTGCTAATTTGTTCCAAAATGCCGGTTCCGAATAACCGGACAGCATATTAAAGACGGCGGTGGCATCTTCACCGATCGCTTTACGGCATGTAAGAAGACCCATATCGGTATATAATTTTGCTGTGCTATCGTTGTAGTTACCGGTACCGAGGTGGACATAACGTCGAATGCCATCTTCTTCTTTACGGACAACTAACGTGATCTTGCTGTGCGTTTCAGACCAACAAGACCGTAAAATGACATGACAGCCGGCCTGCTCCAGTTTACGTGCCCAGATAATATTGTTTTCTTCATCAAACCGTGCTTTTAACTCGACAAGCACGGTTACCTGTTTGCCGTTTTCGGCAGCGGCAGCAAGAGATGCGATGATCGGAGAGTGGCTGCTGACGCGGTACAAGGTCTGTTTGATCGCAAGAACGTTTGATCTTTCGAAGCTTGTTTGACAAAATCAACCGGATCAAAAGTCTCATATGGATGATGTAGAAGAACATCATGGTCACGGATCTGATCAAACAGATGATCTTCACCATTTAGCCATTTAGCAGGCTGTGGTGTGTATTTTGGAGTGCGTAGCTTATCATATCCTTCCAATCCGGATAATTTCATAAGAAATGTTAAATCCAAAGGACCGTTGATCTTAAAAATATCTTCCTCTTTGATCTTTAACTCCTGACGCAGTTTTTTGAGCAGACGTTTGTCCATGCCTGCTTCAACTTCCAAACGGATTGCCTGCCCCCATTGACGTTTCTTGAGCTGTCGTTCGATCTCGATCAGAAGATCAGCAGCTTCATCTTCTTCAATGCTAAGGTCCGCATTACGCATGATACGATATGGAAATACCGATTCAATCTCATAATTGACAAACAGTTTTCCGATATTTTTTTTCAATGATCTGCTCTAACAAAATAAAGGTTTTTTCACCTTTTTGCTCGGATGGGATCTCGACAAAACGAGGCAGTACAGAAGGAACCTGAACCGTTGCAAAATCGGTATCATTGGAATCAGCTCCTTTCTTTTTGTTGCCATGTGACAGATAAAGATCGCGGAATTGTCCGCCTGCAGCTTTGTCTTTTTTCATGCGGAGAATAGCGCCGATATTTAATGTTTTGTTACGGATCAGCGGAAATGGTCTGATGAATCCACTGCCATAGGAGTAAGTACCGGGTATACTTCATCGGTAAAATAACGGTCTACATATTTGGACTGTTTATCACTAAGATTTTCATAGTGGGATAAGACGTGTACGCCTTCTTTTTCGAGGGCCGGGATCAGAGAACGATTAAAAATATCATACTGATCTTTAACGAACAAATGTGTACGTTCGTTGATCGCAGCTAACTGTTCTGCAGGGGTCATGCCGGAGATGTCTTTTTGTTGTATTTTACCTGTACCATGTCTTTGAGAGAGGCAACACGTATCATGAAAAACTCATCTAAGTTGGATGACGTAATGCTCAAAAATTTAAGACGATCAAATAAGGGAAGAGAGGAATCTTTGGCCTCTTCCAGTACGCGGCGGTTAAATAACAGCCAGCTTAATTCACGGTTATAAAAAATATTCCGGTTTGGAATAAGGTGATTTTGTACTCATGATAGAGTCTCCTTTCTATAGACACTTTTTTGGCGGAGGACAGGGCGAATACCGAAGGCCTCTTCAAAAAATGGTGATTTCTGTATAAACATACCATGTTCCAATGTGATGTCATACAATGTCTGACCGGTGATGGTAAGATCATATCCGCGTTTGCGGACCGTAAAATTGGTGAATTTCTGTTGATGGCTTCGATCCATAGCATCGGCAAGACAGAGTATTGCATTTAGTTTTGCAATCTTGATATATTCTTCACGGCTGAATTCATTTTTGATCTCGCTGTATTCCGGAAAGTCGCCGGTTGTATATCGGATTACATAAGCAACGATCATACGTTCCTGATGGGATAATCCGATGATCTCTGTGGAAGTAACAATTTTGTAGGAGTTTTCACCGATGTCATTTAAGTTGAGAAAACTGCCACAATTGTGAAGTATCGCTGCTATCTGAAGAAGTAAACGATCCTTCTTGGTCAGGTGATTAGCTTTGCGCAGAGCATCAAACAGCTTTAAGGCAGCAATCTCTACCTGATGAATGTGTTCTGTATCGCAGCAAAAGCGTTCTGCCAGTTTGCGTGATACGGAGATGATATCATCCGAGAAAGGATGAGCCGGAACAATATGTTCTTTTGCATTCGGCAAAATCAGCTGCCATGCCATCGCAGATCGTTATGCCGGACAACCACATAAACTCGGCGTCTGTCTCTTCAAAAATATTGTGATAGATCATGGCAGTCGGCAAAAGCAGCTCTGCCTTGTCTTCAGAAATTGACAGTTCGCGGGCAAGATCATCCGGTGCCTGCGTGGAAATGGCATGATACAGTTCTTCGTATTCCTGACGGTTGACGGAATCTTTTTTGTTACCCTTTGAATCGACCGGCTGCAAATTGCCAAAATGGTGCGTGACCAGATATTTTACAAACGTTTGCAGTTGGTTGCCGACAGCAATAATGTTTCGGACATTACAATCTTGCAAATACAGTTTAGAAAACGTATGCAGACTGTTAGAAATATATTCATGAACCAGATTCTGATAATTGATCACATCGCCCTGCATTGTTTGTAAAAACTCTTGGATCCGCAGAGAACCTAACAAAATATTATGGGTCGTGATCAGGTTGTTTTTGTCGAATAATGATAATTGGATACTGCCACCGCCGACATCGACCAAAAGCGTACCCTTTTGGATCAGCTTGTGGAATGAGTTGAGCTGCAATGCGATGGCTTTATAGCATAGATAGCGCTGTTCGGAGTTGCTGAGGATCTTGATCTGAAAGCCTGTGCGCTGTTTCACCTGATCTAATACGATCAGATTATTATCGGCTTCCCTGGAGAGCACTGGTTGCAATGATCATATAATCTTTGATGCGGTACTCCATCATCTTTTCCTTAAAGCCGAGTAAAATATTACAGAGCTTATCAATCGTGTGATAGCTGATATGTCTTGTGGAAAATGTCTCATATCCAAGACGCGCTGTGTGATGCAGATATTCCAATTCATGTACACCGTGTTTTTTGGAAATCTCGTAAATACGCATTGCGGTTTCATGACTACCGACATCAATTGCCGCAAAAAACAGTTATTGCCATGAGAATATACCTCCTGTTCATGTAATGATAATAGTTTAAATCATTTTGTATAAAAAACCATATATAACTGTCGAATTATACTTTTTTACAAATAATTTACACAAATTTCCCATGCCTTATAACTGATCGCATTTCGTTTTTACAGTGATTTCCAGATTTTGTTGTCTCTGATGAATGATTTACCTGCCCTTCGGAGAACTCGAAGTCACGTAAAAACGTTGCGTTCTGCGGCTATTATTTTGTTGGAATAAATCGATTCGCTTTGGTTTTCGTCTGCCGGGATGGATATTCGGTGACATTCTTGACCATCTGATAGACATGCTGGATCTCTTCGGAATTTAACTTTGCAATAGTGGAATAAAATAGGCGAAGGATTGATACGTATTATCATCAGTATAGAAAAAGGTAAAGGGATCGACGTGAAGATAATCGCAGATGTTAAAGAAGCCTTCCAATGCCGGATAATTTTTACCGGATTCAATGGAATTAATGTAGTTTTGTTTAATCCAAGATCCAAGCTCATTTGGCGTGCGCTGATTCCGGCCGCTTCGCGAAGTTTTGCAAGACGCAGTCCAAAACTGTGTTTGTTCCACTTTAAAGAAAATAATGTTGTATCACAAATATCACTTGTAGCTTTATAAATATTCATACGTGCCCCTTCCTATTAGATAAAATATTTGATATCATCATAACAGGTTTTATTTTGGAAAACGCCATGTAGAAACTGGCGTTTAGGGATATATGCCATAATGAAAGTGGCATCAAAAGAGTAATTGAGAAATATAGGCCGCATTGGAAACAGAACATTGATTTTGAAAAGCACATATGGTAGAATTGTAATGTTGTGTAAAGCACCGGTTGCTTATTAGGAGAATAGGACATAGAAGAGACAGCATAAGGCAGCGGGTAGAGTTGAAAGAGTGAAGAGTCAGAATGGAGGAGTAACGTGAAATATTTTGGAACAGATGGATTTCGTGGAGAAGCAAATGTTAATTTAAATGTAATGCATGCATATAAAGTAGGTCGTTTTTTAGGATGGTATTATGGAAAAGAGCACAAGGCGCGTGTGGTGATCGGTAAAGATACCAGACGTTCCAGTTATATGTTTGAAGATGCTCTTTGTGCAGGTCTTACAGCGAGTGGTGCGGATGTGTATCTTCTGCATGTAACGCCAACCCCAAGTGTGTCTTATGTTGTGCGAACAGAAAAGTTTGACTGCGGTATTATGATATCTGCCAGCCATAATCCGTATTATGATAACGGATTAAAGGTGATCAATGGTAAGGGACATAAGATGGAGGCTGAGGTTGAAGAAAAGATTGAGGCATATATTGACAGCGAAGTAGATGACATTCCTATGGCAACCAGAGAAAATATCGGATGCACGATCGATTATGCGATCGGAAGACATCGTTACATCGGTTATTTAATGTCTTTGGCAACTCGTTCTTTTAAGAATATAAAAGTTGGATTAGATTGTGCTAACGGTTCTTCTTATTCCGTGGCAAAAGGTGTTTTTGATGCATTGGGAGCGCAGACATTTGCGATCGGCATGAATCCGGATGGAACAAACATCAATGATAACTGTGGATCGACGCATATTGATAATCTGCAGAAGTTTGTGGTCGAGAACAATCTTGATGTTGGATTTGCGTATGATGGAGATGCAGACCGTTGCCTTGCGGTAGATGACAAGGGTCAGGTGATCGATGGAGATGCGATCTTATATCTGTGTGGCTGTTACCTGAAGGATAAGGGAGAATTAAATAACAATACGGTTGTTACGACGATCATGTCTAATATGGGACTTTACAAGGCGTTTGACAAAGTTGGTATTTCCTATGAAAAAGACATCCGTTGGCGATAAATATGTCAATGCCAATATGATGCAGTTTGGTCATTCCCTGGGCGGTGAGCAGTCCGGACATATTATATTTAGTAAATATGCGGTTACCGGAGACGGTGTGCTTACTTCTTTGATGCTGATGGAAGTTATGTTGGAAAAGAAAGAAAATTATCCGAATTGCGAAAGGGACTTGTGATCTATCCGCAGGTATTGAAAAATATTCGCGTTAATGATAAGCCGGCAGCAAGAGCTGATGAAGATGTGATCGAAGCCGTGAAAAAAGTCGAGCAGGCGCTAGGCGAGAATGGTCGTATTTTGCTGCGCGAGAGCGGCACTGAACCGGTTATCCGTGTTATGGTGGAAGCAGAGACACAGGAGCTTTGTGAGCGGTATGTTGATGATGTGATCGCAGTACTGAAAGCCAAAGGACATGAGGCAAAATAATTAATTTTGAAAAAGCCTTGATTTTCGGAGAAAGTTCATGCTATAGTATAGCAATGTGATATTTTTATAAGGAGGAATTTACAAGAATGAGTGTACAGGTAGAAAAGTTGGAGAAGAGCATGGCTAAGCTGACAATTACAGTTGAGGCTGCAAAGTTTGATGCAGCAGTTGATTCAGCTTATCAGAAAAATAAAGGTAAGATTGCTCTGCCGGGATTCCGTAAAGGAAAGGCTCCAAGAGCAATGATCGAGAAAATGTACGGTACGGGAGTATTTTTTGAGGATGCAGCCAATGAGTTGATCCCGGAAGCATATGAGACAGCAGCTAAGGAAAGTGAGCTTGAGATCGTTGCACAGCCTGAAATTGAAGTAACACAGATGGATAAGGGAACGGATTTCATCTTTACAGCTACCGTAGCAATAAAGACGGAAGTTACTTTGGGTGACTACAAGGGCATTGAGGTAGAGAAGAAAGAGGCAGAAGTAAGTGAGGAAGAGATCACAGCAGAGATCGATAAGGCAAGAGAAGCTAACTCCAGACTGATCACGATCGAGGATCGTGCTACAGAGGACGGAGATACTGTTATCATCGACTTTGATGGTTATGTAGATGGCAAGCAGTTTGAAGGCGGTTATGCAGAGGATTATACGTTAGTTCTTGGATCACATTCTTTCATTGATAATTTCGAGGATCAGTTGGTTGGCAAGAATCTCGGTGAGGATGTTGAAGTAAACGTAACATTCCCAGAAGAGTATCATGTAGACCAGCTTAAGGGTAAGCCTGCATTGTTCAAGGTAAAGATCAAAGAAATCCAGAAGAAAGAGCTTCCTGAACTGGATGATGATTTTGCACAGGATGTATCTGATTTTGATACATTGGATGAGTACAAGGCTGACGTTGAGAAGAAAATCTTAGAGAACAAAGAGAATCAGATCAAACGTGAGCAGGAAGATCAGATCATTGAGAAGATCATTGAGAATGCACAGATGGAGATTCCACAGCAGATGATCGCTGCACAGACACGTCAGATGACACAGGAGTTCGCACAGCGTCTTCAGTCTCAGGGATTGTCTTTGGAGCAGTACATGCAGTTTACAGGTCTTACTCCACAGAAGATGATGGAAGATTTAGAGCCACAGGCTTTGAAGCGTATCCAGAGTCGTTTGGTATTAGAGGCAGTTGTTGCTGCAGAGAACATCGAGGCTTCTGATGAAGAGATCGATAAAGAGTTAGAGAATATGGCTTCTATGTATCAGATGGAGATCGACAAGTTAAAAGAGTTAATCGGCGATGATGAGAAGAAACAGATCGGAATGGATCTGGCAGTGCAGAAAGCAGTGGAATTTGTTGTAAAGGAAGCTGTTGAGAAATAATACAAACAGAAGTTAACGCCATCCGCATCAGGAAGCTGTTTCAGCTGCCTGATGGGCTGGCGTTTTTGTTAAGTCTAAGAGAGTATGTCCTGCAGCTTAGTATTTGCAGGTACATGGAAAGGCATGGTGAGCACAATGAGTTATAGTATTCCTTATGTTATTGAAAAAACGAGTGGCGGAGAGCGTTCGTATGATATTTATTCCAGATTGTTGCAGGACCGCATTATTATTTTATCCAACGAGGTAAATGATGATATTGCGAGTTTGGTAGTATCTCAGCTGTTGTTTTTGGAATCTCAGGATCCAAACAAAGATATCAGCCTTTATATCAACAGTCCGGGAGGATCTGTTAGTGCAGGATTTGCCATCTATGATACAATGAATTATGTAAAATGTGATGTTTCTACAATTTGTATGGGCCTTGCGGCAAGCATGGGTGCATTTTTGTTAGCAGGAGGAGCTAAAGGAAAACGACTTGCCCTTCCAAATGCGGAGATTATGATCCATCAGCCTTCGGCGGCGCCAAAGGTCAGGAAACAGAGATCCGTATCGTCGCAGAACAGATCTTAAAGACAAGAAGTCGTTTGAATGAAATTTTGGCAGAAAATACCGGTAAGCCATTAGAAGTTATCCAGGCTGATACAGAGCGTGATAACTATATGACGGCTGCAGAAGCAAAAAGAGTATGGTTTGATCGATGAGATCGTGACTAACCGTAAATAACAGACTGTATTCACTGTTACGATCGTGAAATAGAGATCTGTATAAAGTTATTGTAAGAGTGGGGGAATATCAGGCAGGGAGGTAGTCATGTCAGGAAAAAAAAAGATGATAAATTAAAATGTTCTTTTTTGTGGAAAGACACAGGATCAGGTGACGCGTCTGATCGCAGGACCGGGTGTGTATATTTGTGACCAGTGTGTAGAACTTTGCTCGGAGATCATGGAAGATGAGATGACACAGAAGGCAGAGCAGGTCGACAATGATACTGAGATCAATTTGCTTAAGCCAAAAGAGATCAAGGATTTTTTGGATGAGTATGTAGTTGGACAGGATGACGCAAAGAGAGCTCTTTCTGTAGCAGTTTATAACCATTATAAACGTGTTGTCTGCAAAAGATATGGATGTTGAGATTCAAAAAGAGTAATATTATCATGGTGGGACCTACAGGTTCCGGTAAGACTTTTTGGCACAGACATTAGCAAAGATATTAAACGTTCCGTTTGCCATTGCAGATGCAACTGCACTGACGGAGGCAGGATATGTCGGAGAAGATGTTGAAAACATTCTGTTAAAGATCATTCAGGCAGCAGATTATGATATGGATCGTGCGGAGCATGGTATTATTTATATCGATGAGATTGACAAGATCACCCGTAAGGGCGAGAATGTTTCGATCACTCGTGATGTTTCCGGTGAAGGTGTACAGCAAGCACTGCTCAAGATCTTAGAGGGAACGGTAGCCAGTGTACCACCGCAGGGCGGAAGAAAACATCCTCATCAGGAGTTCTTCCAGTTAGACACATCCAATATTTTATTTATTTGTGGTGGAGCGTTCGATGGTTTGGAGAAGATCATAGAGGGACGTATCGGTCAGAAATCCATTGGATTTAATGCTGAGATCGCAGATAAGCGTGATGAGACAATTGGAGATCTGTTCCGACAGGTATTGCCGGAAGATTTTGTGAAGTTTGGTTTGATCCCTGAGATCATTGGTCGTCTTCCGGTTACGGTAGCATTAGATCTTTTGGATGAGAAAGCACTGGAAAAGATTTTGGTAGAGCCTAAAAATGCGATCACAAAACAGTATCAAAAACTGTTTGAACTGGATGGCGTGAAATTGTCGTTTGAACCGGAAGCAATCCAGGCTGTTGCAAAACAGTCGTCAGAACGCAAGACCGGTGCAAGAGGACTGCGTGCGATCATGGAAAATGTAATGCAGAATGTGATGTATGAGGTTCCATCCGTGGATGACATCAAAGAATGTGTTATTACAGAGCAGTCAGTTTTAGGTGAGGAAGAACCAAAGTTGATCACAAAAGAGGACGAAGTTAAGCAGTTGACAGTGGATAAAGATGCAACTGCATAAACAAACTTTGTACTTTTTACGAATGTTGCAGGGGTAACGTAAGATGCGTTGCCCCTTTTGTGGATAAGATACAAGGAGAGAATGGAATGAATAATCAAAAAATTCCAATGATCATCCTGTCAGAGTGTGTTGTATTTCCGGGAAGTTCTGTGTATTTGAATTTGTATGACAGTCGATCCGAAAATGCGGTATCACAAGCTATTGGACCGGGCGGAAAACTGGTTGGAGTCACAAGAATGCCGGCAGAAACGGCAGACGATGATCATTCAAAATTATATTCGGTGGGAACGTTATTGGAAGTCAAACAGATGAATACGCCGAGAAAAGGACATCCACAGGCTGTTGTGCGTGGCGTTTGCCGTGTTATGATTGAAGAAGTCCATCGGGAATCGGATTGTTATTATTGTGAATATAGTGAATTTCAAGAAATAGAGTCAGAGGAAGATTCCCAGACGATCCTTGCGATGGGCAGCATTCTCAATGCCCTGCAAAGAAAATATGCGGAATTTAGAGAAGATGTTCCTGCTACAGTATGGGATGCTATCGCTGATGAGAAGGACCGCGGGGCTTATGTCGATCAACTTAGCGGATTGTTAGAAAGTGATTATACACAAAAACAAAAGCTTTTGGAGGAGCCATCCATTGACGAACGCGAAAAAGCGGCTTGCTGTCTACATGACGCAGGAGATCAATCTGTTTATTGAACAGGAGAAGATTCAAAAAAGATCAGAGAAAATATAGATAAGAAGCAGATGGAGATGTATCTGCGAGAGCAGATCGATGCTATTCATGAGGAACTTGGTGATGATGACGTAGGCTCTCAGGCAGCTAAATATCTTCATAAATTAGAGAAACTAAAGGCTCCTAAGCGTGTTAAAAAGGCGATTCGTGAAGAAATTATGCGTTATCAGCGTTTTGCCAAAAATCCATCGGAAAGTGAAATGATCCGTGATTATCTGGATAATCTGTTTGCGTTTCCATGGAAGAAAAAAGTCTGAGGAGAGCTTAGATATTGCGTATGCAGCACAGGTGTTGGATGAGGATCATTATGGTCTTACTAAAGTAAAAGAACGTATTTTGGAATGTTTGGCGGTAAAGGCAATGAAGAAAGATGCAGTGAGTCCGATCCTTTGTCTGGTCGGTCCTCCGGGAACCGGTAAAACCTCGATCGCCCGTTCAGTCGCAAGGGCATTGGGACGCAGTTATGTTCGCATTTGTCTTGGCGGTGTCAATGACGAGGCGGAGATACGTGGACACAGAAGAACGTATGTCGCATCTATGCCGGGACGGATCGTAAAGGCGTTTTGTCAGGCAAAAACCAATAATCCATTGGTTTTGCTGGACGAGATCGATAAGATCGGAAAAGATTATAAAGGGATCCGTCCGCAGCGTTGTTAGAGGTGTTAGATCCTGAACAAAATAAGCATTTTTCGGATCATTATATGGAAATACCGATCAATTTGTCTCATGCGATGTTTTGGTGTACTGCTAATTCATTGAGTCAATTCCGCTGCCGCTTCGTGACCGTATGGAGATCATTCAACTGTCCGGATATACGGACAATGAAAAATTTCATATCGCCAAAGAATTTTTGTGGAAAAAACAGAAAAATGCCAATGGTTTGACAAATTCACAGATTACAATAACGGATAAGGCAATTCGTATGATTATTGCTCGTTACACCAGAGAGGCAGGAGTGCGTGATCTGGAGCGCAAACTTATATTGTTGTGCCAGAAGGCAGCGAAAAGCATTGCAACAGGTGAGAAAGATAAGGTTCGTATATCGGAACGCAATCTGAAAGAGTATCTTGGCAAAGAAGTGCATACCATCCGGATGGCGAATAAGAGAGCGCAAGTCGGTATTGTTCGCGGATTGGCATGGACGGCTGTTGGTGGAGAGACGTTAGAGGTCGAAGTTGGTATTATGCCCGGAAACGGTAAGCTGCTGCTTACCGGCAAGTTAGGGATGTCATGAAGGAATCAGCGCAGATCGCATTAACGTATGTGCGAAGCCAGACCGCAAAGCTGGTGAAAGACTCTTATTATGCAGAACATGATATTCATATTCATGTACCGGAAGGCGCCGTGCCGAAGGATGGACCATCTGCAGGTGTTACAATGGCAACGGCCTTATATTCTGCGGTGACAGGATGGAAAGTCAGAGCAGATATTGCCATGACGGGAGAAATCAGCTTACGTGGATCAGTGCTTGCTATTGGTGGCCTTAAGGAGAAAATGCTTGCGGCGAAAGCAGCCGGGATCGCTCAGGTCTTCATTCCGAAGGATAATGAGAGTGATCTTGCGGAATTTTCGGAGGACATTTTAGAAGGGATCACGGTTACTGCGGTGTCCTCGGTAAAGGAAATATGGAAGCAGAGTATAGAAACTGCCTCCGGCGAAGCATAAGAACATGGAAAGGCATGGAATAATAGAATGAAAGTAACGAGTGTTAATTTAGAGACAGTTTGTGGTATTACAAGTAAATTGCCGGAAAATGACAAATTGGAAGTCGCTTTTGCCGGGCGTTCCAATGTAGGAAAGTCTTCCTTGATCAATGCACTGATGAATCGGAAATCTTATGCACGTACTTCGCATCAGCCGGGTAAAACACAGACGATCAACTTTTATAATATTAATGAATTGTTGTATTTTGTTGATCTGCCGGGATATGGTTATGCGAAAGTGTCACAGGATACAGTCAAAAAGTGGGGAAGATGATTGACGGATATCTGCACCAGTCAAAGGTGCTGCGTCTGGTCTTTTTTGCTGGTGGATATACGGCACAAACCTAATCAAAATGATATACAGATGTATGAATGGTGTGTCAATTATGGATTTAATCCGATCATTATTGCAACTAAATCGGATAAGATCAAGCGTTCACAATTGCAAAAACAGATCAAGCAGATCAAAGATGCACTGCAGGTAGTAGATGGAACGCCGGTTATTCCGTTTTCTGCGTTGAATAAAAAGCGGACGGATGAGATCTGGGAATACATTGATATGATGTATGAAGGATTTCAGGCAGAGCGATCACAATAGGGGAATCGATGTCTGATACCAGTGATAATTTAGGGCAGACGGATTATTTACAAGGTGAATTAAATGTAAGGAGGAAACATGGAGGCAACAAAAAAAAACACAAGGGAAATGGCAGATCATGTGTCTGGTACTGCTGCTTGCAGGAATGATTTTTGGAATCAGCAGAGATGCGGCTGCTTTAGAACGTATTTTTACCGAAAATGAGCAAAGTGTTTATGTGGAGATCAATTTGATCTGATGAATCTGGTAGAACCGGATATGAAAGCAGGAACAACATTTCACTTGACAGAACCATCAACGGAAACGGCGTCAGTGACAGAAACCGGAATCTTGACTTGTTTGAAAGAGGGAACGGTGACGGTTGAGGCGGAGCGCAAAAATGACGATGATACATCATATAAAGATACGATCGAGATTAATGTGATCGCACCGAACAGGTCAAACTTGCTTATGGACAGAGTGTTTCTAAGCCGATGCAGAATATTTGCTGCAGACGGGTTATACGTTGTCGGCAGATAGAAATAGTGTCACAATTAGTGAAGACGGCTCCCTGCAGGCAGTGGGGTTTCGCCCTTCCGTGATCTATGCGGACAATGGACGTGGCAGCTGTTTTGCGATAGCAGAAGTAACGATTGAGACACCGAGCTATTCACAAGAGTATGTTACACGTGCTGTTGGCAGCAAGGCAACCGCTGTCGGTGTTGACGGTTTTTCCTTTATCGGAAGTGGCAGTGAAAAAGATTACTTATGCAACCGGAGATGATAAAGTAGCTGTTTGGACAACGCAGGGAATACAGGCTGTAGCTAAGGGGCAGACGACACTGAAAGCGACGCTCACTGCATATAACAAGGACACGATAACACTTACGATGCCGGTATATGTGACAACACCAACGGTATCCGGTAAGACAGTGATCTTGGCATCCGGCTGTGTGAAGAAGCCTTCGATCAGCGGAACAATCGCACAAAGTAAGATTA